>Ga0190343_1000026_pt1 | contig 80378 bp, 44 predicted proteins | sample 48721312_MG_FD_161664 | JGI IMG/M metagenome (GOLD analysis project Ga0190343, IMG submission 161664) | Hydrothermal vent microbial mat bacterial communities from Southern Trench, Guaymas Basin, Mexico - 4872-13-1-2_MG | ecosystem: Environmental > Aquatic > Marine > Hydrothermal vents >... | reverse complement strand
ACAAGATGACTTCAGTGACACCCTCAAACTCGCAGAAATCCTGCTCAACGACGAACATGACTTAATCCATAAAGCGGTTGGCTGGACGCTACGAGAAGTGGGCAAACGCGAACAAAGCGTTGAAGAACATTTTCTCAACAAACACTACAAACAAATGCCCCGCACCATGCTGCGCTACGCCATTGAGAGATTTGATGACAAGCGAAGGAAATTTTATTTGAAAAAATAACCTCTGTGAACAGTGAGCAGTGATCAGTAATCAGTAATCAGTAATCAGTAATCAATGATCAGTTATCAATGATCAGTCTAAAGGAGTCCAAACGAGTCGTTTTTAGTTTGGCAGTAATCAGTGATATTTAGGAGAAAACCAATGTCTAGTCAATTACTCAAAGACTTAATGAAACAGTCTAAATCTCTGACACCGCCTGAACAAATGGATTTGCTGATTCATTTAGCAGAAAGAGTCAGGCACTCTCAAAAACCAGCCCGCTCATTTCGTGATATTCGTGGAGCTGCGCCTTATCCGTTGATGGGTGAAGATGCTCAACAATGGGTATCGCGCACACGACGTGAATCGGATGAACACCGTGAACGGGCACTCAGAGGCGAGGTAGTCGTCAATGAAAATTGAAGAAGCCTTTGACGGTGTAGAGCTTGTGTTTTTGGACACCGCCCCTGTTATCTACTATGTTGAGAAAAATCCTCATTATTTTGCAGTTGCTAAAAGCGTTTTTGACTTGATAGAAAATGAAGCCCGGTTGGCAGTGGCTTCGCCTGTGACGCTGGCCGAATGTTTAGTGGCTCCTATACGAAATGACTTTACCCAACGACAGCAGGAATTTGTTGATTTCTTGACAGAAGGTAATAATGTTTCACTTGAAATAATAGACGAGGACACTGGAATAGAAGCCGCAAAATTCCGCGCCCAATATAATTTAACGCTATCCGACGCGTTACAAGTTGCGGTGGCGTTGCAAGCCAATTGTGATGCGCTTTTAACTAACGATGTTGTTTTTAAGCGCTCCAGGGGCGCAGCCCCTGGCTTTAATAATACGCCCCTTTGGGGCTGCTATACTGGGCTAAAGTTAGAAAAAATCAAAAATTTGTTCCAAAAAATGATAAAATAACGCTCCTCAAAAATAGGGAAAAAGGCCATGGCTGAAACCACCTACGATTCAAATAACATCAAAGTTTTAAAAGGCTTAGAAGCGGTCAAAAAACACCCTGGCATGTATATTGGCGATACCGACGATGGCACCGGTTTACATCACATGGTGTTTGAAGTCGTCGATAATGCCATTGATGAAGCGTTAGCGGGCTACTGCTCAGAAGTCACCGTGCGAATTCACCGCAACGACTCTATCACCGTCATCGACGATGGACGCGGTATCCCGGTTGATATTCACAAAGAAGAAGGCCGTTCCGCCGCTGAAGTGATTATGACCATTCTCCATGCCGGCGGTAAATTTGACGATAACTCCTACAAAGTATCCGGTGGATTGCATGGCGTGGGTGTTTCAGTAGTAAACGCCCTGTCAGAAGAACTGCAACTCACTATCCGTCGGGATGGTAAAACTCATCAACAATCTTACCAAGAAGGTGTGCCACTCGCGCCATTAGCGGTAACGGGCAAAACAAAAAAAACCGGCACCGAAATCCGCTTTAAACCCAGTAGCAATACTTTTACCAATACCGAATTTCATTACGATATTCTCGCTAACCGATTGCGAGAACTGTCTTTTTTTAATGCCGGTGTGCTGATTCGTCTCATTGACGATAGAACCAACAAAGAAACGATTTTTGATGACGATGGCGGGATTCGCTCCTTTATTGAACTGCTTAATCGTAACAAAACGCCATTGCACAACACCATCTTCTACTTCAACAGCCAAAAAGACAACATAGCGGTAGAAGTCGCTATGCAATGGAATGACTCCTACCATGAAAACATCTTTTGTTTTACCAACAATATTCCCCAACGCGACGGTGGTGCCCATTTGGCCGGATTTCGCGGCGCACTGACGCGCACCTTTAACAATTATTTAGAACGAGAAGGCTTTTTGAAAAAAGCCAAAGTCTCTACCGCTGGCGATGATGTCCGCGAAGGCTTGACGGCCGTGTTATCGGTCAAAATGCACGATCCTAAATTTTCTTCACAAACAAAACACAAATTGGTGTCAAGTGAAGTCAAAGCTGCGGTAGAAGGGATAGCCGCCGAGAAACTCGAAGAATTTTTGCTAGAAAATCCCCAAGAAGCCAAAGACATCGCAGCCAAAATCATTGAAGCCGCTCATGCCAGAGAAGCAGCCCGTAAAGCTCGTGAAATGACACGGCGCAAAACGGCCCTAGACATCGCTGGTTTACCGGGCAAATTGGCCGATTGTCAGGAAAAAGATCCGGCGTTGTCGGAATTGTTTTTGGTAGAAGGGGATTCGGCCGGCGGTTCGGCCAAACAAGGCCGCGATAGAAAATATCAGGCCATTCTGCCCTTAAAAGGCAAAATCCTAAACGTTGAACGGGCCCGTTTTGACAAAATGTTGTCTTCGGCTGAAGTGGGCACTTTGATTACCGCTTTAGGCTGCGGTATCGGCAACGAAGAATATGATCCCGATAAATTGCGTTATCACCGCGTTATCATTATGAGCGTGGATGGACAAGAACCCACATTGATTAAAGATCCGCAAGGACAAATTCGTTCTGTGCAAGTGGGCCCGTTTATTGATAACGTGTTGGCAGCGAATGAGAATCCGCTTTCTTATCAAGTCTTATGTTTTGAGCCAAACTCTGGGGAAGTGCGCTTCAAACCTATCAAGGCCGTTATAAGTCATGATCATGAGGGGCCATTGTATGAAATTAAAACGGCTTACGGGCGCAGTGTGCGCGTCACGGGTGAGCACAGTATTTTTGTTTCTGATGAACAAGGCTGTCCCGTCTTAAAGCGAGGTGATGAAATACGCGAAGGAGACATAATCGCTGTTCCCGCCCAATTGCCTTTTTTTGGCAATGCACCTGAACGGCTTGATTTGCTCTCTGAATTAGTCAAATTGGATGATGCGTTGGACAGTCACATCGTGGTGCGTGGTAGCGGGGTGGAAGCGTGGTATAAAACCAAACGGCCTCAAGAACAGGCCGATAGCCCGCAAAGGGTAGGGCCGCGTGTGACGATTCCTAAGAAAATGGGCATTGTGTTGAGACAACAGCGCAAAACCTCTGGTTTAAACAAACAACAGATTTGTGCGGCGATTGGAATCAAACAGCCTTGCACCTCGTTCGCTTGGGAAAGTGGTCAAAGTCGTCCGGCGCTCAGTCATTTTAGCATGCAGTTGGATGCACTCAATTTAGATCAGCAAGCCATTTTTATGCAGGTGGAAATCGGAGATAGGCCTCTTGACAAAATTTTTAAAAAACAGTATAGGGCCGCCGCGCAAAAAAACAGAGTGCCTGATTGCATCAATTTGAAAGCGTTGACAGCGGATGATGTCAATTATTTCAATGATGCCGTGACATTGACGCCAGTCCATGATGTTGATCAAGCCGTACCGCGTTACATACCGATTAATGAATCCCTCATGTTGGTGATTGGTTTTTTTGTAGCGGAAGGCTCGCTGAGTCAGCACACTGGTGTGCGTTTTGCGATAGCTCAGCGGAACGATCCATTGATACCAACCATTCGTGCTGCCATTCGGGACGTGTTTGGCTTAGAACCCACCTTGTGCAAGGAAAGGGAAAGATGTGATAGTCTCAAAATAAACAACCCTGTCGTGGCAACTGTTTTTCGTCAGCTATTCGGCTTTGATGGCACTGATGCGACTTGCAAACTGATGCCCGATTTAGTGTTCAATGTTGAGCCGGCGCTGCAATTGGCTTTCCTGCGGGGCTATTTGATGGGAGATGGTACAGTCGCTTGTCAGACACAGTCTCACGCGATTGCATTTTCTACGGTTTCAAAAAAACTGGCAAATCAACTGAAGTATCTGTTACTGGCTCACAGTGTCAATGCCTCGCTGTCACGAACAGAACCGAGTGCTAAACCCTTGCCTTGCGGTGATAAAAAAGAGAGCTCTCAACGCCACACCGTTTACACAATTTCTGTCGGCGGGCCTGATAACCTATTGAAACTGCAAACGATATGGCAAGATCATGCAGGTGCTGCGGCGCTGAAAAAAAGCTTAGAAACCGCACAATGTCAGAAAAAAACCGAGGATGCGAGGCCGATGATAGGCCATTTAATGGGTTTACCGGTTCGCACAGTGCGTCAAGTTGACGCTTCTAACCGTAAAGTTTACGATTTTTCCGTAGAAGGCGATGAAACCTTTATCTGCGGACAAGGCGGCATCGCCGTCCATAATACGGATGCTGACGTAGACGGCCAGCATATCCTGACTTTATTATTAACGTTTTTTTATCGGCAAATGCCAGAATTGCTTGAACGAGGGCATATTTATATCGGCCAACCGCCTTTATATAAACTGACTAAGGGCAAACAAGAGCAATATGTCAAAGACGATGCTATGCTCAATGAGCATCTAACGACGTTGGCATTGCAAAATGCCCAACTGTTTGTCAATCCAGAAGCACCGCCCCTGTTGGGAGAATCGCTAGAAAATCTGTTTCAAGACTATCTGCAAGTCATGGAGATTATCAAACGCATCTCGCGCCAACTGCCGGCGGATGTGTCGAAAGCCATGATTGATTTAGCACCGCTCAACACGGCCGATTTGCAAAAACTAATCAAAGTCAAAAAATGGTTTGCGGCCTTGGAAAATGCACTAGAAAATGCACAGCACCATTATCAAATTACGGTGCAACCGGTTCCCGAGGAGAAGAGTTTTTTTGCCCACATCACTATGATGGCGCACGGCGTTGAAAGCACCTATACTTTGAGTAAAGGCTTTTTCAATACGCCCGAATATCAAGCCATTGTGGAATTGGGCCAAAAACTCAGCGGCCTGCTAGAAACAGATGCTTACGTGCAACGTGGAGAAAAAACGCAGCCAGTGAATCATTTTAAAACCGTTGCCGATTGGCTAATGGCGGAAGCACGGCGCGGTTTGCATATCCAACGCTATAAAGGACTTGGCGAAATGAATCCAAGGCAACTATGGGATACAACGATGAATGTCGAAACGCGCAATTTGTTGCAAGTCCGCATTGAAGATGTCGTCGCCAGCGATGAAATCTTTACCACTTTGATGGGCGATCAAGTTGAACCGCGCCGCGCGTTTATTGAGAAAAATGCGCTGTCGGTGGTGAATTTGGATGCTTGATGGTTAGAAAACCTCCGACTTTTACATCAGGTTCCACCAATGCGAATATCTCGCGATCAAATGAAGAATGAAAAATGAACAAAGACTTATAAAATCACTTTCAATCTAGGCGTTTTATAAGAAATCATGAGAAATCCGATTTTTCCAAAAAATCGGATTTCTTGGGTTCTTTATGTCGCTATTCCCCATTTGAATTCAGCAACTCTGTCAACAATCCTTCAAGTTTGGGCGCTTGGGCAAGTTGCCTCAAACGCTGACTGTGAACAATGACTTGTAAGTCTTTTAAGGCTTTTGAAAAATCATCATTCACTACTAAGTAGTCAAATTCAACATAGTGGCTGATTTCGTCAACCGCGCCGCGCAGTCGTTTGGCAATGACTTCTTCGCTGTCTTTGCCGCGCTTACGCAGACGTTTTTCTAAGGCTGCCCGTGAGGGCGGCAGAATAAAAATGCCCACCGTGTCAGGCTTTAAGCGGTGGACTTGTTGTGCCCCTTGCCAGTCTATTTCTAAAATCACATCAATGCCCGCATTGAGTTGTTCTATCAGCAATTTTTGTGAGGTGCCATAGTAGTGATCATAGATTTGGGCATGTTCCAAAAATAAATTGCACGTCAACTTATGCATAAATTCTTCTTCAGTAACAAAGTGATAATTCACGTTGTTTTTTTCCCCGGGGCGAGGTTTGCGTGTTGTGTGCGAAACGGAGACTTTAATCTTGTCGGTACTTTCCACTAGTGCTTTAACTAAAGTGGTTTTACCGGCACCCGATGGCGCAGAAATCGTAAATAATGTGCCCTTACTCACAGAACTTCTCCTTGTGTCTATACCAATGAAAAATTAAAATATACTGTTTATGGAGTTTATGGCGTTTATGAGTTATAGAGTTTATGGCGTTTATGGCGTTTATGAGTTATGGCGTTTTACTATCAAACTCAATAAACTCTACAAACTCAATAAACTCTACAAACTCTACAAACTCTATTCAATATTTTGCGTCTGCTCACGCATTTGATCGATTAACACTTTCAATTCAACGGCGCGATGGCTAGTGTTAATATGATTGGATTTTGCCCCCAACGTATTAGCTTCGCGGTGTAATTCTTGGACTATAAAATCCAAGCGTCTGCCAACGGCTTGATTTTGCGTTAGCGTTTGGCGAATTTCTACCAAATGGGCTTCCAAGCGTTCCAATTCTTCAGCAATATCCATTTTTTGCGCGAATATCACCATTTCTTGCTCTAGCCGCTCGCTATTGAGTTCGACTAATTCAGCTAAACGTGTTTGCAACCGTTCCCGTTGCGCTTGCAAAATCGTCGGCAACTCATTGCGGATTGGTTCAATTTCAGCAACAATGGCATCGCAGCGTTGTTCAATCAACGTTGCCAATTGCGCCCCCTCACGCTCCCGGTGTGCCACCAGTTGTGCTAAGGCGGTATCAAAATGTTGTAACACGGTTTCCCCAATTTCTTCTACATCCACCGTGTTTGTCTCTAGCACACCTTGCCAACGTAAAATTTCATAAGCACTGGGCGGTGTGGTATTGCCTGTCATGGCATTGATTTGTTGCATCGCCTCAAACAATTGTTGGGCGAGTTCTTGATTGATATGCAACTGTGCGTTGCCGTCTTTGTTGGCTTGAAAGTACAAAGTGCCATCGACTTTACCGCGCTTGAGGCGCTGCTGAATGCGCTCACGCACTGTCACTTCCAAACGGCGGAATTCTTCTGGCAGACGGATAGAGATATCTAAATAGCGATGATTAACTGAGCGCAATTCCCAACAAATTTGCCCCCAAGTTTCTTGTTGCTCCTGCCGTGCAAATGCCGTCATACTGCGAATCATTGATTTTTCCTTGGTGATTTAAAAGTTTGGTAATTGGTAATTGGTAATCGGTAATGGTTTGGTAATGGGCGATTGATGTCATGTCCAACTTTACTTATACTAGAGTTGTTGCGTTATAGAGTTTATAGAGTTTATAGAGTTTGAGAGTCAATGCCATATCGTACGGAAAAAACGTTCTTTTGTAGGGCGGATAGAACGCAGAAACCCACCATTTATCTCAAATGTGGTGGGTTTCGCGTAGCGGAACCCACCCTGCCTGCTCTTAACTTAATGGCATTGAGTTTGAGAGTAAATTCCCATTAAACTCATCGATTAGACATTATTGGAAATAATATGAGATTAATTTAATTTAATTTAAAATTAATCAGTTATCAACATAATACTTTTTATTTAGAATAAGATTGATTTGTTAAAATTTGTTTAAATGTTATTATTTTGACAGTTTAAGTAAAAATACTTAAAAATACCGCTAAAAATAAACTCATATTGGGGTTAAAATGGGAAAAATAGCTTATGCAAAATTTTTGCCAGTTTTTAAAGCTATTTATTAAATACCTTATTTTTAACTGATTTTTATTTCCAATAATGTCTATTCATAAACTCCATAAACTCTATAAACTCTATAAAAGACTTGCCCGTAAATAAATAAGAAAGCCAGGTAGTTACACTGGTTTTAATAACACATACCGAAGGGGCTAATGAAAAGCCCCTTTGGTACGACATTAATATAGCCAGTGTATCTACCTAGAGGGAAGGAGGGAAGTTACAAAACCCTTATTTTCGGACAACTCTAAACTCTATAAACTTTATAAGTACCGAAGCACATATTATCAGGTATTTTGCAGGAACCAAAAGGGCTTTGCACGTGGGCTTGCCCCTACGAACCGTCGTGTCATGTAGGGGCAATCCTTTATGGTTGCCCCTTCGATTCAAAAACGATAAAAAACCTCGCGTTAATTACCCATTACCAATGACACCAAACAACAACTTTTTTGGATATCTATCACCACAAACGGCAATTGCTGACGTTTCTTCAACCGTGAGCGGCGTTTGATTTGGCAGCCAAGGCAACGAGACGGTAAAGCGACTGCCTTTGCCTTCTTCGCTTTCAACGGAAATGTTGCCACCATGCATCATCGTTAGGTGGTGAACCAATGACAAACCCAGTCCCATGCCCTCATATTCCCGCGTAAGACGACTATCCCGTTGGGAAAATGGTTGAAATAACTCATCAATCTTGTCCTTCGCAATACCGATGCCGGTGTCCCAAACCGTGAAGTGAACCATGTTTTGGGTTTCGTCGCCGAGAACTTCCAGTCCAATCGTGCCGCCCTCTGGCGTAAACTTAACGGCGTTGCTTAACAGATGGGTGAGAATTTGTGTTAAGCGATACTCATCAGCCGGTAATGTTTCCACGCTATAATCATAACTGGAAGAAATCTTGAGCCGTTTGTTTTTGATATTCTGTTGAATAAGGCCTAAGCTCGCTTGACAAACAGCGTGAACCGAAACCGTACTCATTTTAAATCCCAATCGACCTGCACCCATTTGAGTGAGGTCAAGGAGATTGCTGATCAAATTCAGCAAGTGAGTACCACTGTCCCTAATGGTGCGTATGCACTTCAATTGTTTTTGGTTCAGTGGGCCGTAGATTTTATCTTCCAGCACTTCGGACATGCCAAGTATGGCGCTGAGAGGGGTACGAAGTTCGTGGTTTACCATTGCCAAAAACTCATCTTTGCTGCGAAGCGCACGCTCTCGCTCTCGCTTGGCTTTGCTGAGTTGGGCCGTCTTTTCTGACAATTGGCGTTGTGCATCAACTTTATTTATGGCATTATGAACAGCACGGATGATATTATAAGGTGTGAGGTTTTCTCTTATTAAATAATCCGGTGCACCGCTTTTCATCGCTAGCACTGCGAGGGATTCGTTGCCTTGTTCGATAATGAGTATCACAGGAGCGGTTGTCTGATCGCTTTGTTCTCTTAAATGATTTAGGAATTCAATAAGATTTATGTATAAAAAAGCAAGGTTCAACAACATGCAATCCGCTTCTTGACACAATGCTAGTGCCTCTTGGGCGGTTTCTGCTTGCAAAAAAGTATAGGTATATTCAAAATCTTGGCTGAGAGAATGTTGGTAGTTTTTTCTATCCTCAAGGCAGTCACCAACAATGAGGATTTTTTTGGGTTGTGCATTGTTCATTTCATAAGTTAGTAATGTTATTTCTAGTTTAATATAAAAAAGTTATAAACTATAAACTTATTAATTATTGACGCTAAAAATTGTAATTATCAGTGAGTTATACTTAGTACAAGAACAATTTGAAACGTCGTTTGTGAGCGTGTGCAGTATATAAAACAAGACACTCTCTGCCATTTTAATCACTATGGCCTTTAAACCCGGAAAGGTCAGTTGAAAGCACTATTATAACAATAATACTTGTATTACTTACTTTAAATTTAAAAATCGTTTAATCTTCAAAAAGTTATTCAGAATATCTTGATTTAAGTTAATATTTATAACTATTTAAAAATAACTAGAACTCACGTTATACTAAGCTAAATTGAGCTTTTGTCTGTTGCCACCCAATAAGATTTCTCAAGATTTCTCCGATCAAAGAAACCGAAATGACAAAGCGCAAATGTAAAGTATAGCAATACTTCGGACAGTTTTACCTAATTATTTTATTTATTTAATATTTATAACAATACTTTGTCATTTCGACTGATTTGTCATTTCGACTCCCGGCGATCCATTTGAGCGGAGGGAACTTGGACTTGATAAATCTTAATCCATTGATAATTCAATATTTCTCCCGTTGGTAAGATTTCTCCCGTTGGTCGAAATGACAAAATGGAGTCGAGTTATTTAAAAACCGTCCGAACCATTGGTTAGTAGTGATTAATGTAATTGGTATTTGGTATTTGGTATTTGCTAATGGCCCATAAGCGCTTACTACCCATTAGCCATTTTGAGGTGGACAAAACTTTTCATGATGACTATATTTTTAAAAAAGGTCTTACTCGTTTTGGGAAGTCGCAAATAATTTACGCCTATTTTGGTTGGAGTCCAAGATTTATCTTGGACGTGTCATGCTAAGAGCGTGTTTTAAAAGCCCTTAACACACCCCTTTCCAGAGGCAATGCCATTAAGTCTAAAAACGTTCTTTTGTATGGATTTATTTTTAACTTAATGGCAGTGAGGTAATTATGAATAATAACAGTTGCTTATTGATTGTCGATGATGAAGAGCATGTCCGCGATACGCTTGAATTACTACTCGCGGCGGAAAATTATCAACTGGCCTTCGCCACTAATGGTCAAGAAGCCCTAAAAACAGCAGAAGATTTACTGCCAGATCTCATCCTGTTAGATGTGATGATGCCCGTTATGGACGGATATGAAGTGTGTGAACGCTTGCGGGCTAATCCCAAATTGGCCGAAGTGCCTATCATCATGCTTACCGCCCTTGATGACCGCGAATCGCGTTTGCGTGGCATAAAAGCCGGTGCAGATGATTTTCTCACGAAACCGGTTGATAGGGTGGAATTGCGTGCCCGTATCCACACGATTATCCGTCTCAATCGCTACCGTCGTTTGCTAACAGAACGTTCACGTTTTGAATGGGCCATCGAGCAGTTTGATGATGGCTTTTTATTGCTTGGTGATGGCGATGTGATGCGTAACATCAATTCTGCTGCACGTCTTTATTTGGGAATCGTCAAAGACGGTGATCTTGCAGACGGATTTTTGCAGCAAGTAGATAAACGCTATAAACGCGAACCAACCGCAGCTTGGGAAAGCTGGCCGTCACCCGATGAGAAGTCGCAGCGTTATTTAGTGCGTCCTGAAACCCGCAGTGAACCGCCATTATGGTTACAGGTCGATGTTCGGGAATTTAGCAATGGTGGCGCAACAGAGCAATTGGTGCATTTGCGCGATGTGAGTGAACATATGCTCTTGCAGTGGCAAATGTGGAGTTTCCAGATGCAGGTATCGCATAAGTTACGTACCCCACTCAATGCGCTTACAATATTACCGATGCTGACTGGCAAGAAGATGGAGTTGTCCAGTGAAGAGACACAATCTATGCTGGAAGTGGTGCAAGAAGCTACCGAGCGTTTGCAAAAACAAATTCTAGAAATTTTGCAGTATGTAGATGCGAGTCAATTACTCAAACTCAATACCAGCTTCAGTTTATCTGAATTTCCAAGCTTGCTGTCCGCCCTTCAAGGGGAGCTAGAACTAGAGACGGTAACGCTGTCTATAGACAATAGTTTACCTGAAAAAACGCTGGTATTTTCCAAGCAAGGCTTGGAATTAGTGCTGCGCGAATTATTGGGCAATGCCCAAAAATTTCATCCTCAGCAATCTCCGCAGATAGAACTGGAAATCAAACCGGCCGATGCCCAAACGATTATCTTGAGTGTCAGCGATAATGGACGGCACTTACCCAGCGAAGTACTTACCAAAGTGTGGATGCCCTATTTTCAAGCTGAAAAGTGTTTCTCAGGTGAAGTTAAAGGAATGGGCTTAGGATTAGCGATGGTTGCGAGATTGGTGTGGGGGAGTGGTGGCAATTGTCGGTTGTACAATCGTGACGATCAACCGGGAATTAGAGTTGAAGTGACTTTGCCGTTGGTTGGTAATGGGTAATATCAATATTACCCCAAAGGGGTTTTCAGGCAAAAGTTTCGCGGAGCGAAACTTTTGCCTGAAACACAATTCACAATTCACATATGCTCTTCAATCACACGCCTCAATTCACGCATACTCACTGGCTTACTTAAATAATCATTAACTCCAGCCTCTAAACAACGCTCCTTGTCTCCGGGCATCGTCAAAGCCGTCAATGCAATGATAGGCAAGGTTTTATACTCTGTTTTGGCACGAATGCAGCGCGTGGCTTCTAAACCATCCATGCTCGGCATCTGGATATCCATGAGAATCAAATCATGACGTTCTTCGGCAAGGCGTTCTAAAACTTCTACGCCGGTGCCAGCAACATTGATGCGGTAGCCAAGATGACGAAGGTAATCTACAAGCGTTTCAACATTGGCTTGATTGTCTTCCGCCAACAAAATCAGGGGTGAAGTGCCAATATGGAGAGGCGCTGACGGTGGGGGCGCGGGTAATTCATTGCACGCCACCGTTTTTACGCCATCGTGACTACGATTGGGTAATGTTACTGTGAAGCGACTACCTTTACCCACTTGACTCTCTAAAGTAATGCAGCCACCGTGCAACTCAACGAGATTTCGTACCAGCGCCAATCCGAGTCCTGTCCCTTCGTATTGGCGAGCCAAACCACTATCGATTTGTTCAAATGGCTTAAATAAACGCGGCATATCTTCTTGAGCGATACCAATGCCCGTGTCTGTCACGCTAAAATGTACCGCTTTTTTATCAATATCTGACGTGACTTCTAACGCGATCTCACCTTCTTCTGGCGTGAATTTCACCGCATTGCTTAACAAGTTGACTAAGATTTGCTTCACGCGAAGCTGATCCGCATACAAACTGTCTAACTCGCCGTCGAGTTGCGACCTCACCTTGAGCCGTTTCTTACACGCCAACTCTTTAATAAAAAGCAGACTGGCTTGGCAAAGAGTGGAAATACTGAATATCCCATATTGCAATTCAACTTTACCAGCTTCAATCTTAGATAAATACAAAATGTCATTGATGAGCGATAGCAGATGTTTGCCACTACTGTGGAGAGTCTGTAAGGAGTTCAATTGCTTTTCGTTCAGGATGCCATACGCCTGTTCTACCAATATCTCTGATATCCCTAAAATAGAACTCAGCGGTGTGCGTAATTCGTGACTCATGTTGGCTAAAAACTCATTTTTGAGTTTATTGGCTTTAGCCAATTTCACATTAGCCTTACTCAATTCAGCCGTGCGTTTCTCTACCCGCCATGCCAGTGATGCTCTTTCCGTTTCTAATTCCGCTACCATACACTTGCGTTCTGTCACATCTTGAATAATGATGATGTAATTACCCATGTAAGGCCCTGTCTCTAAGGGACAGGCCGTGAATTCAAACACATAATTATTGATCGGCAATGGTTCGGCAAACAAAGCGACTACTTGCCCCTCAAATAACGGCGCTAACACGGAAGCGGCCGGCCCGGTAAAAACCAGGTTAACCTTGGTACCAGTGAGGATTGGCAAATATTCCCGTGCGACGGGATTGGCTAAGATAATGTGTTGCTCTGCATCCAGCAAAACGACTCCCGTCGGCAGGTACTGGACTAGATTTTCTAAGCGTTGTTGTTCCTGAGCCAGCAGAGCGCGAATACGTTTCAAAGCACCAACTAAGTGATTTATTAAGGTATAGCACAGGCGTAACTGGTTCTCTGTGAATGCTTCTGCTCCTAGCCAAAGTACGCCAATGACCTCTGTTGTGAGATGGTCTTTTGAGGGATTGTCGAGAAGCGGTATTTGTCGCTTTGTTTCTAAACTTTGTATCTCTTTCTTTGGGGTTTCCGTTTCAGACTGTTTGAAGAGGCTTAGAGGAATATCGTCAGCTAAACTCGCTGGCTTACCCAAATCCGTTAAAATCGCGGCTATTTCATCACGAATCTCATCAATGAGCGGCTTGCTCAACATGTGCCGTGAAACAACGCATAACTCACCCCGGTATTCATCAGCTAATATCAAGCTACTGCACGATAAACTTGGCACAAGCCTATACAAATACTCGTACAGCACGTTGACGACTTCCTTGAGCTTCAAGCTATAACCAATTTCTCTTGAAAATTCATACAATTGATACAGTTCAACATGGCGCTGCTGGAGTTGTTCTTTACTTTCGCGTAATGCCGCCTCTTGCTGTTTGCGTTGGGTAATGTCTCGTGATGAAGTCACCAGTTTAATCGTTTGATTATTTTTATCGGTGATGGGATTGACGTATGTTTCAAACCATACATATTGACCATCTTGGCGGCGAATGCGGTACTCAACCAAGTTATCCAAATGGCCCACTTTGGACTTTTCATGTACTGCGCGGATGATTTCGCAATCTTCTGGATGAAACAGCGAATACGGTGACTCCCCAATTAATTCATCGGGTTGGTAGCCCAACAGGTGCTTCACCGCATTGGATAAGTAAAGATAAGTACCCTCCACCTCATGCAAGCAAATGAGATCATGAGCGTTTTCCGAGAGCAAACGATGAAGCGCTTCACTCTGACGCAATGCATCACGCATTCGCTCACGATTCGTCACATCTTGCACAAAAGACAGAAACGAGAGTGGCTTCTCTCCCACCAAACATACAGAATTATGCCATTCACAATACAAAACCTTGCCATCTTTGGTGTAATTGCGAGTGAAACTGATATTATGAGAAACTGTCGCATTGGCTAACTGTGAGACAATTTCTGCTACTTGATGCCTATCTTCTTCATATACAAACGACCAATCAAAAAAGTGTTTACCCATTACCTCGCTTGCTGACCAACCAAAAATCTGTTTAGCGTTAGGCCCCCAACGTTGCACACGAAATTTTGCATCCCAGTCAATGACTGCAAGGGGTGTATTGTTGATGTGAAATGCCAAATTTTCATGGGCTTCGCGCAAGGCTGCCTCAGCCAACTTGCGTTGAGTAATATCTTGTATCATGCCAACCACAAAACGTTGCTTCCTATTATCGTCTCGTATCAATGAAAAACGAGTATTCGCCCAGATTGTCGATCCCTTTTTGTGGATGTACCGATTTTCCAATTGATAAACCGGAACCTTTCCCTTTTTTGCCCGGCGGAAAGCGCGTAAAGTCTCTTTAATATCATCAGGATGCGTCCAGTTTAAAAAAGACTGGCCCTGCAACTTAAGTGGGAGATAGCCCAACATTCTTTTACATTCGATATTGCTCTTGATGACATAACCTTCTGCGCTAAAGACGCAAATTCCAATCGGTGCATGATCAAAAATGGTACGCCAACGTATTTCACTCCTTTGCAATGTCTTACGTGCTTGTTCAGTGGCATTCACATTTTTGGCACAAGTCAGCACTGATACCAGTTGATCATCACAAAAACGTACAGAAGTGTACCACTCGCAATGGATGATCAAGCCTTCTTTGGTGTAATTGCGATGGCTGCTAGACTGCCGAGTCTGAGTTTGTTGAGAACTTCTTAATAATTTCTCACCAAGCGCAATAACATCAGGTTCATCCTTTTCATAAACAAACCGCCACTGAGAATAATGTTTGCCCACCATCTCACTGGCTGTCCAACCAAACAGACGTTCAGCTTGAGGTGACCAATGTTTTACTCGGCCTTCGGCATCCCACTCTATGACGGCAAGCAGCGTATTGTTGAGGTGAAATTCTAAATTTTCATGCGCTTTTTGTAATTCAAGAGGAAGCTGCCTAAATTGTTGTTGGTTAGAGTCCTCCAGAAAAGTTTTGTCCTTGGTAAAAACCTTATCGGTTTGGCAAACTTCTTCGGTAAGCCACTTTTTCTGGACAACTTGTTCAGTCGTTTTTGATGTCGATTCTTCGGCAATATCTCTGGCAATGCTAGACATTTCCCCCGCCTTTTGGCAAGATTTCTTATCAAAGCCTTGCCCAGATACTTGAGTTTCACTCAATTGGATATCTTGCCGCTGTAATTGTTGCAGTCGCGGCGGTATCAATTCAACGACTAGCGGCATCCAATTTAACAAACCTAAAAACACCAGTACGTTACCAATGACTGAAAAGAGGGCAATCCCAACCTCATTGATAAAGAGTAAATAAGGACTGATTGCCGGTACTTGTTGAAGAAAAGAGAACACGTCTGCTAGGCTAAACGTAATGAAACCGATTAAAATCATAACAAAACCGCGTTGACGCATAAATTGATGATGTATGGCTATCCAACCGAAATAGCAGGCGATGGCTAAACTCAGCCAGATTTCTATGCTTACTAAAGTGAAGTACATGATTTAAATTCCCAATTTTAAAAAAGTTTAGATCATTTTATAGGTGAAATAGTTTATGCTTTTTGCAAGCATAATTAAAGTGCTGATTTTCAAAACGCTCTGATTTAACTACAGGGATTCGTTAACTACAAGGATTCGTTATAAAAAAGGATAAAGCAACTACAGGGATTCGTTATAAAAAAGGATAAAGCAACTACAGGGATTCGTTATAAAAAAGGATAAAGCAACTACAGGGATTCGTTATAAAAAAGGATAAAGCAACTACAGGGATTCGTTATAAAAAAGGATAAAGCAACTACAAGGATTCGTTATAAAAAAGGATAAAGCAACTACAGGGATTCGTTATAAAAAAGGATAAAGCAACTACAAGGATTCGTTATAAAAAAGGATAAAGCAACTACAGGGATTCGTTATAAAAAAGGATAAAGCAACTACAGGGATTCGTTATAAAAAAGGATAAAGCAACTACAGGGATTCGTTATAAAAAAGGATAAAGCAACTACAGGGATTCGTTAACTACAGGGATTCGTTATAAAAAAGGATAAAGCAACTACAGGGATTCGTTAACTACAGGGATTCGTTATAAAAAAGGATAAAGCAACTACAATTAGTTTGGCAAACTTTAGTTTGGCAGGAGTCCAAACTTTAGTTTGGTAGTGCCAGAGAATGTTTGGCAGTGCCAAGTTACCCCTCAATAGAACATTGACAAAGTACTAGTGCAGGAGAGCGGAAATACCCATACCACCCGGCAGGATGGTAGCGAGAGCCTCATGGCGGGTGGTACGAGGATTTTTGCTCTCCGGTACTCGGACCCTCTTGCATAATGGCTCAAAGGATTTCAACTCATGGCCCTCTCTGCATACCGCTTTGAATTGTAGTCAAATATATTTGTAGTAGGCGATTCATCGCCTACCGCCCAGTGGCTTTCCTGAACGAAAAACGAGATTCGGCCAGACTGATGGCCGTCAATTGTGGGCCATCTCGCATAATGGCTCAAGGGATTTAAAATCATGGCCCTCTCTGCTAGGGCTTTGAATTGTAGTCAAATAAGTTTGTAGTCGGCTTGTAATCGCCCACCGTCTAGTGGCTAAAGCCACTACTACAAACTATAAGTTTCTCTCAACTTGGATTTGAACGATCCTCATGGGAGCACCGTACAATCGCACAGCCCATTTTCAGAAGGCTCTATATAGAAAAATAGCATATACTTTGCATTGCCTAATTTTCATATTTTGGAGTTCAAGCCGTAAGGCTTGCAAACCTAAAGTTTGGGCTCCAGACACTTATCAAAAAAAATCCGGAAACCTGCCCGCTCGGAGCATAGGTTAAAATAATTTATTTTGTGAGCTTCTTGCTTTGACTTATCAAACGCCATTGGCGAATAAGTTTTGCAAGCCCTTCTTGTGGCATACGAGTAACTTTTGAGGGAATAATACATGAATCATTCCACCGCAACATCAAACTGGCAATTTTATCCCCGCAGCCTTAGAAGGCTTTACATTATCGCGCTAAGCCTCTTGGCAACGCTAACCATTGCCGGACATTTACTCATCCAATGGGCGCTGTATCAGCAATCCAGCGACGCGCACGTCATTAATATTGCCGGGCGACAACAGATGCTTAGTGAAAAGTTAACCAAAACTGCCCTTCTTATTCAGTTAACAGACGACGCTCAAAGGCGGCCTCGATACTTGGATAAATTTAGTAATTTACTTACTTTATTCGAAAAATCCAATAAATGGCTGCAATTTTATAACACCGACATGGGACTAGGGGGCAAAAACAGCGCGACACTGACACGCCAGTTTGCTGAACTACAACCGCACTATCAAGCGATGAATACCGCCGCTAAAAATTTGTTGGCGGCCGCCCGGCAAAATACCTCCGATTTGACCGGCTATGTGGATATCTCGGTATTAGTCAAAAAAATTGTCGCTGAACAAGCGGCCTTTGTACGGCAAATGGACGATATTGTGTTTCAATATGAGGCCTCGGCCTCGGCTCAAGTAAACCTTGCGAAATGGATAAGTTTTATTTTAGCAACTCTCATCCTTATTGTTTTACTAATCGAAGGATTATACCTCTTTCGTCCCGCAGTTCGGCAGATTCAGCAAACCCTGCAAGCGTTAGTCAAAACCAAAGATAAAATTCAGGAGCAAGTGGATAAACTCCTGCGAGAAAGGGAAGACATGCTTCGTGCCTTATTAAATGCCATTCCAGAAAGTGTATTTCTAATGGGTAGCAATGGCATTGTCCTCAGTGCTAACGAAACCGCTGTCCAGCGGCTAGGCACTACGCGGGATAAATTTATTGGCGCTCATGCTTTCGATTTTATACCGTCTGATTTAGCAGAAAAGAGAAAGAAACAGGTAGACAAAGTCATTAGCACCGGTCGGCCGGCCCGTTTTGAAGATGTGCGTCATGGTAGACATATTGACAACTTTATCTTTCCGGCCGGCCGTTTAGAGAAAAAAGTCACGAAAGTGGCTGTCATCGGTTTCGACATTACAGAACACCGGCAGGCACAGGCCGAAATTCGCAAACTCAATGAAGAATTGGAACAACGTGTTGTTCAACGTACCCGCCAACTAGAAGCCACCAAACTAAAAGCGAAAATCGCTTCGCACAAACAAACCGAAATGGCACTGCGAGCCAGTGAAGAACGCTATCGACGCATCGTGGACACCGTGCAAGAAGGTATTTGGATATTAGATGCCCAATTCAATACCTCTTTTGTCAATCAAGGCATGGCCGAAATGTTGGGTTACACTGCACCAGAAATGCTTGGTCATTCTCTGTTTGATTTCATGGATGAAATGGCTTGTATTGAAGCACAGCAATATTTTGAACGGCGCAAACAGGGCATTAAAGAGCAACATGATTTCCGTCTGCGCTGCAAGGATGGTTCAAACATAAGGACGATTATAAATGCCAATCCGCTCATAAATGATAACGGTCAATTCATGGGTGTGTTAGGAATAATTATTGATATCACGGAGCGCAAGCAAGCGGAAACGGAGCGACAAGAATCTATCAACTTGTTACAAAAAGTACTCTCTAGCCTCAATGAAGCCGTTCTGATTGTGAATTTTAAAACGAAGCAGATTGAAGAATGCAATCAAACGACTGAAATCGTGTTTGGCTATAAGCGAGAAGAACTCATCAACCAAGACATCAGTTTATTGCATGTCAACAAAGAGATGTTCCAGTTTTTTCGCAACGAATTGCTATTATCACTTGAAAATAAAGATTTTTTTGAACATGAGTTCCAAATGAAACGCAAGAATGGAGAAATCTTTGCGTCCGAACATTTTGTCAGCCCTCTTTATGAAAAAACCGGCCACTTGCACAAAGTGGTTACTGTTATCCGTGGCATCACCGAACGCAAACAAGCCCAGAAGGCGCAACAAGAATCTCTCAACTTGTTGCAAAAAGTGCTATCTAGCCTCAATGAAGCTGTCTTAATAATTAATCCCTACACCACGCAGATTGAAGAGTGTAATCAAACGACTGAATTGATGTTTGGCTATCGGCGAGAAGAACTTCTTAACCGAAATACCTATTTCTTGCATGTCAATGAAGAAATGTTCCTGCAGTTTGGGGAAGAGTTACTATTAGCTTTTGAAGATAAGGGTTTTTTTGAAACGGAATTCCAGATGAAACGCAAGAATGGGGAAATCTTTGCGTCCGAACATTTTGTCACGCCTCTCTACGAAGAAACCGGCCAATTGCACAAAGTGGTCAGTGTTGTCCGTGACATCAGTGAGCGCAAACGGGCTGAATTGCAATTTCGACAGTTGATGGAAAGTGCCCCCGATGCGATGGTAATTGTCAATCAACAAGGTATTATTACCCTCGTTAACGCGCAGACTGAGAAACTGTTTGGTTATGCGCGAACCGAATTACTCGGCAAGCCGGTGGAAATACTGATGCCAGAAAGTTACAGAGGCAACCATCAGCATCATCGTGCCAGTTATTTTAATGTCCCTCACACACGTCCTATGGGCGTTAGCCTTGAGCTTTACGGTTTGCGTCAAGATGGCAGCGAGTTTCCAATAGATATCAGTCTCAGTCCCATTGAAACCGCAGAAGGTACTCTAATTTCAACCGCTATTCGTGACATCACTGAACGTAAGCAAGCTGAAGAAATATTGCGAAATCTTGTTGAAGGAGTGTCAGCAGCAACCGGGAGCGATTTTCTCCAAACGTTGGTTGAATATCTCGCCAACACGCTGCAAGTTGACTATGTTTTCATTGCACAGGAGGATGAGCCTAACAAGATAAGGACAATCGCTGCATTTGCCCATAACCAGTCTATCGACTTTGAATATGATTTAAGTAACACGCTTTGTAAGGAGGTTATATCTGGCGATGTTCTACGTGCTTATCCCCAAGCCGTTCAGCAAGCATTTCCACTTGATACTATGTTGGTGGAAATGGAGGTTGAGAGTTACTTTGGTACCCCATTGTTCAACTCCAACGGCAGTGTGATCGGCTTGATGACGATTATGGATAGCAAGCCAATAAAGAGGCAAAAACTGCTAGAGTCAATGTTGCAGATTTTTGCGATCCGCACCTCGGCGGAATTGGAACGGATACAAGCCTCAGAGGCGTTACAGCAAGAACGCGCTTTGTTAGCCCAGCGCGTGACAGAGCGCACGGCCGAATTAACGACCGCCAATGCGGAACTTGCCCGCGCCGCTCGCCTCAAGAACGAATTTCTCGCCAACATGAGCCACGAATTACGCACACCGCTAAATGCCATTTTAGGGATGACAGAAGTGCTGCAAGAGGAGATTTACGGCCTCCTCAATCAGCAACAAACTAAATCTCTTCACACCATTGAAGAAAGTGGCCGCCATTTACTGTCTATAATTAATGATATTCTTGATCTCGCTAAAATTGAGGCCGGCAAAGTTAAGTTAGAAATCATCCCAGTTTCTGCCGAAGGAATTGCCAATGCTTGTCTGCGCTTCATTAAGGAATTGGCGCTGAAAAAACACCTCAAAACTTCAATGACTTTCGACTATGCCGTAACAATTATTCAAGCTGATGAACGCTATCTGAAGCAAATGTTGCTCAATTTGTTGAGCAATGCCATCAAATTTACCCCAGAAAGGGGCGCGGTAAATTTAAAAATACGCGGCAATGCGGAACAAGGTGTGGTTGATTTTATCGTCTCAGACACCGGCATAGGTATAGCTGAAGAAGATATGAAACGTCTCTTCAAGCCCTTTATGCAATTGGACAGCGGCCTTAATAGAGCGCATGAAGGCACGGGATTAGGTTTATCCTTAATTTATCGTTTGACAGAAATGCACGGTGGTAGCGTTTCAGTCGAGAGCGAACTTGGCAAAGGTAGCCGCTTTACCATTTCATTGCCTTGGCAACATAATCTGGACGAACGACTGGCCGAAGTAGAACCAACAGCCCGCCTTCAACCAACACCTTCGGTGGTTGTTCACCAACAAGGCGCAGTGATTTTATTAGTAGATGATAATCCAACCATCATCGATACGCTCTGTGACTACCTAGAAGCCAAAGGCTACCAAGTCATCGCTGCCTACAATGGTGTCCAAGCCATTGATAAAACAAAAGAAATAGTTCCAGATATTATCCTGATGGATATCCAAATGCCGGGAATGGGTGGACTAGAGGCGATGCGTCGAATTCGAGCGGATGCTGAGGTTGCCGAGATTCCGATTATTGCTTTGACGGCAAAAGCATTGCCCGGTGATAAAGAGCAATGTTTAGAAGCGGGGGCAGATGATTATTTGAGTAAGCCGGTCAGTTTTAAAGGACTGGTGGCAGCCATCGAGAGACTAATGCCTGTGTTCAGTGTTCAGTGATCAGTTTTTTTCAGTTATACTTGATGCCGTCAAAACAATATTGACAGACTACTAGTACAGTAAGGCGGAAGTTTCCATACCACCCTAACGCCAACGGCTAAAGCCGTTGTCTAAAAGCTTAAGTACGTATCAGGGCACTATAAGAGAGTTAGTAGGTGAAAGCTTAACGATGCTTTTAGACAACTGTTTAGGCTAAAGTTTCGCTCCGCGAAACTTTAGCCTAAAAGGCTAAAGTTTTTTTTTGCAAAAAACTTTAGCCTAAAAAGCTGTTGTCTGAAGAGCTATTGTACCCTGAAGGGCACTGCAAGAGGGTTAGTAGGCTTTAGCCTACTTTAGCTTTGGTGGTACGGGAATTTCCGCTCTCCTGTACTAGGCGGATTCTCCTTCGGTTCGGGGTTAGGGGTGTGTCTCCAAAAAGTTCAAGTTATGGCCTTATGCAATATAATTTGATGGAGAAAACAAGTAGCCCTTGTTCCGAATCGTGCGGACATAAGAAGGTGTACCCGGATCGGCTTCAATTTTCGTCCTTAAGCGACTCACAACCACATCAATGCTACGGTCATGCGGCGTATGCTCATAGCCCTTCACCAAATTCAGCAACCTATTTCGACTCAAGATTTGATTGGAGTGAGTCACAAAAGCCAACAATAGATTATATTCAGCATCGGTGAGACTGACTTCAACATCATCTTTAGTCAGACGATGACACTCCGTGTCAAGTGTAAAAGGCCTAAAGGTATAAACGTTTGGGTTAGCGATGGGTGGGGTAAATTGTCTCAGTTGTCCCGTATGCCGCCGCAACGCAGCCCGCACACGCGCTAATAATTCCCGTAAACTCGCCGGTTTAGTTAGATAATCATCCGCGCCAATTTCTAAACCAACGACGCGATCCGCCTCTTCCCTCGCAGCTGAGAGCATGATGATAGGTTGTTGATAATTCTCAGCGCGTAACCACCGTGCCAGTGATAATCCATCCTCGTCCGGTAACATCACATCGAGAATCAATAAATCAACGATATGCTCAGACAAATACTGAGTCATGGCAACGCCATTGTAGACGACGGCGACATTAAAGCCTTGGTTAGTCAAGTAGTCTTTGACGACTCCACAAAATATTTGATCATCGTCAACCATCAATAACTGTTCGCGTTGGTTATCCATTTTTAAGATTTCTCCACATATCATGATACAAACACATTGTTAATGCGAATATCTCGCTATTAAATGAAAAATGAAGAATGAATAAAGATGTCATTTCGTTTCGATTTCTGTTTCGGCGACAGAAGAAATCTTGATAAAGCTTGATAAAGCTTGAGAAACCTTGAGAAACCTTATAAAATAACTGATCTGAAAGACGTTTTTATAAGTCATTGATTTCATAATATTCAATTCAACCCTTAATTCGCATTGTTATTTTCAAAGAGGAGACGGGTGCGGCAAATATCCTTGTTAAAATAAATAATACCCATTCTGAATTGAAAAGCATTTTTAATCGATCCCAAGGCTCGATAAGAAACTTGGGTTTGAATTCAACATTAAAGTAGGCTTATGGGTGGTATAAATTGGCTTATTGCTGCTTGAGGCCGTTATGGACTTTCCCAACAACTCTCCCATTCACAAGCATCCAAGGATTATTGCCTTGACAGGCAATAGCGAGCAAGGTTGCCGTGAAAAACATAAGTCAATGGACATGGACGATTATCTTGGTAAACTAAAGTAATTCAATCAATTGCAAGATAAGTGAGAAAAATAGGAGCAAACAACTGCTACTTAATTTCTATCTAAATCTAGGTATAACTACTCGCATGAGTAGAATTTATGTTGATCACTTGAAAAAATAATGAGTGCTCCCAATTAGATAAGAACTGGGTTAAGTTTTAAAAAGCGAGAAAAGTTTTCTCGTACTCACTTTTTGATTTAGAAGGTTGGTAAATTGGTGTTCATTCCTTTTAGGAAAGAAGATCAATTTGACCCAATGGGACTCCTTCCAAAATTGACTTCAATGAGTTGTACAAAACGACTTCTGTCTTCCTTTGTACCAACGGTTGGGACTGCTCAACCAGGACTCTAGCTGCAATCTTAAAGGATTATCAACAGAGAGCGAATTACATATTCATAGTTTTGAGTAGATTTATAGGAACAGGCATTGGAAATACAATGAAACGATAAACTAAATGATGGTGGATTGCGAATGAATCATTGTCATTTCACTATTCGCAATTAATAATGACTAATTATAAATGTATAAACCCAATGAATTGTTGGGGAGATCGCTAATGGTGGGTGTAACGTAATTCTAAGTGGGAGGTTTTTAGGCTTTCAGGACTTAATGGCATTGGGGTACTAAAGTCCCTGAGCATAAATAAACAGGTATTTGCCTGAAATTCCAATTCCCTTTTAAAATTGGATTTTTAATATATTAATACCATAAATTCAGTTGGGAGCCGTGCTGGATAATTTATCGTTGAAACGACAGGATTCAAAGTAGAAAATTCCAAACAGACGGAATTTGAGAGAAGCCAAGGATCGAGCCTATCCGAAACATCGAAAAAAAGACTCAAATAACGGGGCAAAGTCGTTTTCGGATAATCTCTAACAATAGTCGGTTATTCCGTAACTTTCACATAAGACTCTCTTTAATCTCCATAAGCGCTGAGTGTTGCAGAAGGTAATGCAACTATAGTAAACCATTGGTGCGACTGAGCCAAAGCCAAAGAGTGCCATTTCTCGCAAACAATATTGCTCTCTAAATTGTTCCCACGCTTTGTTAAGATTTTCGAGTTGAATCCACAGTTCCTCGCCACCGTTTAAGACATATTGTAGCTCGGTTAAAAGGTTTTCAAGTCGTTGCGCTGAATGTTGGGCTTTACGTTGTGTACAGTGGTTCATGTCATCTTGTGTCGCTGCCGCACTTGTGCAATCAATCTCCATTATTTCACTGTCGTCAAATTCATTCTCAAGCCTAGCAGATTCGTAGGAAGGCTCTGCCTTCTGGAAAACAACAAAGTCAAAGTCGCCAAGACAACCAAGGTTGCCTTTATAGGTATCTTGGAACTCAGCGGTTATGTTCCTTGGATTGTTCGATAAATCTGAAGTTTTCATGACAGCATAAGCGCGGTTTATTTCGTTTTCCTTGAGCGCGACTTCCCAATTGTAGTCTTCTATGGACGGGGCTTTGGCATAAGTGATGTTAAATGTCAGTAAGATTATTGAGACTAAAGCCAATGATTTTAGGCTTTTCACATTTTACTCCTATCTATTTAATTTATCTTTAAAGAATCTAGTCGGAGTGCAAGGAATACCAAAGCACGGTTTAGGAGTTAACAACTGCTACTTAATTTCTATCTAAATCTATGTATAACTACTCGCATGAGTAGAATTTACTTGAAAAAATAATGAGTGACCCCAATTACTTGACAACTAGGTTAGGTTTTAAAAAGCGAGAAAAGTTTTCTCGTACTCACTTTTGGATTTAGGAGGTTGGTAAATTGGTGTTCATTCCTTTTAGGAAAGAAGATCAATTTGACCCAATGGGACTCCTTTTCTAATTGACAGTTTCGGAGTTGTACAAAACGACTTCTGTCTTCCTTTGTACCAACGGTTGGGACTGCTCAACCAGGACTCTAGTTGCAATCTGAAAGGGATTATCTTTAGTCCGCGAATTACATATTCATAGTTTTGAGTAGATTTTTAGGAACTGTGTACAAGCTAAACCTTGTACTACAACACGTTTTGGTACAAGCTAAACCTTGTACTCCAACAATCAATGCCATTAAGCGACGAAGGTGGGCAACAAAAAGCCTACAAAAGAACGTTTTTAGTCAAAAGACATTGACTCCAACAATGGGCTGGGTGAGGATAAAAGGCGCGTACTATTTTTTCATTTTTCATTATACTAAGCACCGATCTCGGAATCAGTTTTTCATGAAAAACTGATTCCGAGTTCGATGTAAAGTATATTCATTATTCTTTTAGCTGTGCTGAGTATACTTATTTCTTATTAAGCTGTTTCACAAACTTCGCCAAGTCACCCAACAACTGGATAACCGCTTCATTAGTTGCTCGCACACCTCCTTGTGCATTTTCACTCGGTGCGCTTTCCACAATGTTAAACACCTTTGTCGCTACCACCTGACGCGCCACCATGTCTAACAATTGTACCCGTAGCACTAAGTGGACTTCACTCGGCTCAGTATCAAACACTTGTTGTAAACGCACAATTTCAGTATCTAAGCGTAATTCACAAGCGACGGGGGAAGTAGCCGCTGATAGTACTGCCCCAAATTGTTTGGTAGCTTCGAGACGAAGCACTAACAGCGGCAATAGCATCCGTGCCGGCGTGTCAACCCATCGACTTTCACTATAAGATTTAAGTTCATATTCACTGCCGTCGCATCCTGAGAATTTGGAGTTTTTACAAATATACAGCAGCGCAGGCGTGTCAAACCCCGGGGCCGCTTTTGGTATGGATACCAGTAGCGTTTTACCCGTCTGAGTTTTGCCCTTTTTGCCCCTTTTACCCCTCTTACTTTTACTCCTCTTAGCCTCCTGCGCTCCCACATCTTGCAAGACATTGACATCGACATCAAGCAGATAGGTTTTGGGGGCATCGGCAGCGGCAGGTACGCTGCCCGTCATGAGCCAAAGTAGGATAAACAGGCCTAAATAGCCACGCAGTACACAAGTTTGAAAGTTCATAGCCATCCTTTATGAGTTGCTTTTTCTCATTCCCAGCCAGAGACGGCTCCTTTGAGGGAGAGAGTTGGGGTGAGGTGATGAAAATTGTGACGTAAACGAATTGTTAATTGTTAATTGTTAATTAAATTAGGGTTATTTAAGTGACTATTTTTAGCTAAATTTTTTCAATGCGGAATAAAAACTGGATCAGTTTTTGGGCCAAAATAACCTTATTTTTACCACCCCAAGGTGAGGGTGTATTATATTCACTTCAGGCAGTTCAGGAACACCGAGGAACACCAAGGAGCACTAGAGACTTCTATCTGAAGGCTCTGTGGGAACGAAGTGCTCTCTGTGTGTATAGTTTTCGTTCCAAAATAAGCATCATTTATAGAACTTATAGAACTTACACTGCCAATAACAGAAATAATTGATTATTATAATATATGCTAGGCAGGGCATCACTGCCATTAAGTTAAGCAATAAAACACCTACAAAAAGTATCACTAATGAAGCGCGACAGAGGGCCATAACTTAATTTGAAAGCATTTTATGGCCCTCAAACAAGATAGTCCAAAAACCCGCCCAAAAATAGGTAAATAACATGAACCCGCGTATCACTACTCTGCCAAACCCGCGGCGGCTGCCAAACTAAAGTTTGGACGACTGCGCGTGAGGCGATAAATCGCCTACTACAAACGGGCCTTTTCCTTAGTTTTATTCACCAGGCCCAGGGGGTATGGATTGACCAAATAGAAGCATGGTAGGTTCACGTTTTAATTCTTGGGCAAAGTGACGCAAACTGCTTAATAAAACTTGCAATTCACGCAACGAGTTAGTCACTTCGGGCAATGCTTGGCGAGTGAAGTAGTCCATGTCCATGCGGCTTTGTTTGACAGCATCGCTGATATCAACGGCCGTTTTGCCAATTGTTTTGGTCGTTTTGTTAATAGAAAAAACGACCTCATCAACCTTGTCAATCGTTTTGCTGAACGCGTTGGAAGTGTTTTCGATAGCTTCGTTAGCTTTTTTAGCCAAACCGTTGGAAGTGTCTTCGATGGCTGCCACGCTAATTTTTATTTGTTTGAGTAGGTCAATGACATTTTCGCTGATATTATTAAGATTTTCAGTCGTTTTCAAGACATTTACCAGTGCCCTATCAATGCCATCAGTACGCGCCGCTAAGGTGGCGCTCACCACCTTAAAATTGGCGCTCACCACTTCAAAATTATGCAGGATATTCGTCACAATTTTGTTGTTTTTTTCAGACAATAAGGCATTCACCGCACGAGAGAGGTTGCCGATGTTAGCCAATAAATTGTTGGTGGTATCGGGATCGAGGTTTTTCAAAACCGTATTAGCAGTGCCAGAAAGGCTGTTGATATTTTTCAATAAGCTGGAAACGGTCGTGTCTAACCTAGAAAAAAGTGAGGGTTTTGTGTTAATTTCGGGATATTGTTGCCCTTTTTTGCGTATTGGCGATGGGGCATCGCGGCTACCGCCAGTTAATTCTATATGCGCCAATCCAGTCAAACCTTGAATAGATAGGAGGGCGAGGGTATCATGTTTAATTGGCACATTTTGCTCTATGTCCAACAGCACTCGCACTTCATGAGGCCTGTCGGAGACTAAAGCAATGTCGCGTACATAGCCCACTTTAACGCCGCGATATTTGACGGAGGCTTTGTAGTTTAATCCCGACACAGATTCTTGTATATAGACTTGATAAGTTTGGTAGCTTTTCTGTTCGATGCCGACGCTTAGCCATAATATTGAGGCTACCAGCGCGAGGCTGAGTATAATAACGGAGAGGCCGACGAGGGCGTAATTGACTTTGCTGTCCATTTATATTTCCAGTGTGGCGCGTCACATAACAAATGTTGACACAGATAAAAGACTGGGATAACCATGGTAATCGCACGGGCTTAACAATAAGTTACAAATTATGTAAAACTTTAGGTTTGCTTTATAAATAATTGAGGCGATTGAATTTACGAACAAATTGATGCGATTGCCCTACTGAGATAAGCAAGGCATGTTTTGGTGAGCAAACTCGCCCACTCCAACTAACTTTTGCGTAAAAGGAAAAAGATTGTATTCAAAATAGTGTAGTAATGCCAAGCATTTTCTAGTGATGATGATGAGAAAAGTGTGGCCTCACGCTTTGTGCAATTTTCACGATAGACATAAGGTAAGCAATTACCCGATGGACTAGCAAGGTGGTATTGCGGGGTTTTCGATACCTCGTAGGTGGAGTGATGAAAATGAGCTTTATTTAGGCAGATTTTCGGTTGATTGTTGGTACCGTTTTCGTGCCTTAATCATTAGTTTACGTCGTTTACGTCACAATAAACGTCGTTTTGTGTAGTAACTTCGTTTCACAATTAGCTTCGCAAACCTTCGGTTCGTTTACTTCGTTCTCGTCGTTTACTTCGTTCTCGTCACAATTATTTATGCTGTGCTGCCCGTCCACGCTGCCCCTGAAAATACTTTTGCAGCCAAGGATGGTCAAGTTGTATCAGTTCGCGTATCGGTGCAACAGCAAACACCTGTTTATCGGCCAACATTGCCACTCGATCAGTGACTTTCCATAGTAAATCAACATCATGAGTGACAATAACCACGGTCAAGCCCAGCGAATCTTTTAATCGCACAATAAGTTTATCAAATGCTCCCGCCCTTATCGGATCTAAACCGGCCGTCGGTTCATCTAAAAATAAAATCTCCGGATCCAAGGCGAGAGCGCGTGCAACAGCGGCGCGTTTTATCATACCACCGCTGAGTTGAGACGGGTATTTGTTCCTCGCGCTGGCTGGTAAGCCGACTAAGGCAATCTTGAAGGCAACGATTTCATTAATTAAGCGTCGACTCAATCGTGTATGTTCACACAAGGGCACGGCAATATTTTCGGTAACTGTCAGAGAGGTGAATAACGCACCCTGTTGAAACATCATTCCACAGTGGCGACGCAAACATAAAGATTGTTTATCGTTGAGATTGAGTACGTCGTTCCCAAAAACTTTGATTGAGCCGGCGGTGGGTTTTTCTAAGAGGAGAATTTCACGCAATAGCGTGGACTTGCCGACACCGCTATCACCAATTAAGGCTACGATTTCACCACGTTGTACTTTGAAGTTTAATTCCTCATGGATAACCAATTCGCCGAAATTCGTGTGCAGGTTATTGATTTCTATAACTACTTCAGTCATTATGGGTAATGGTAACGGTAATGGTAATGGGTAATAAGGAGCTATCTGTTATCAGTTATCAGTAATGAAACTTGGACGGGCGAGGTGACATGCTAAAAACAGGTTTTTATCAAGCCCCCTTTCACCTTTTCCCTTCTCTTATCTAGGCCGGAGTCCTATTCCTAACCAACTGAATAATACTGAAAAAACGGCATCAACGACAATAACGAGAAAAATGGCTTGTACCACACTAATCGTCACGCGTTTGCCGACACAATCAGCTCCGCCTTTTTTTATTTGAAAGCCTTGATAGCAGCCCACTGAAGCAATAACAGCAGCAAACACGGGCGCTTTACCGATACCAATTAAATAATTCGTCAGAGAAACCGCTTGGGGAAAACGATCCAAAAAATCGGTCATATTGACATCGAATGATAATTTTGCTACCAGCATACTGCCCAAAATACCCACAATGTCGGCAAACGCTGTCAACAAGGGCATCAAAATCATTAAAGCCAACAACTTGGGCAATACCAATAATTCCATCGGTGCAATACCCATAGTGCGAAGGGCATCAATTTCATTAGTGATGTGCATTGTACCAATTTGTGCCGTGTAAGCAGAGCCGCTGCGCCCTGCCACAACAATCGCCGTCAATAATGGCGCTAATTCACGTAACAGCGAGATTCCGACCAAATCGACCATAAAAATATTAGCACCATACCGGCTTAACTGAGTGCCGCCTTGATAAGCCAGCACCACGCCGGTTAAAAACGCCAACATGCCAACGATAGGCAAGGCCGTGAAACCTGCAGAGTGTAGATTATAAAACAGGGCTTTCCAACGGATACGAGAAGGCGATAGCACCGCTCGTAACAATACGACAAAGCTTTCTCCAACAAACGCTAAAAAATCAATAACTTGATTGAAGCGTGTGTAAGTGTACCGCCCAATGCTTTCTAAAAGATTGAGCGGTGGGGGCGGCATAGTGGGTCGTTCGGCCGCGTAGGTTTTCATCATATGTAATAAATCAGTATGATGGGCCTGAAAGCCTTGCAGGATGATAGACTGTCCCGCCTTCTCTAAGGCTTGCTGCGTGCGAAATAGCAGCCACGCGCCGGCGGTATCCATCGCTTGAATTGCGCTACCATCGAAGGTGATGGCGGAGGCTTGGGGCCAATGGAATTTATCCACTTGCAGCTCTAACTTGCAGATGCCGTCTAATGTCCAATTGCCGCCGCAGAGTACCGTGTCTGTTTGGGCGAGTAATTCTACGGTGGCTTGGGTGGGGGTTTGAGTAAAATCAGTCATTGGGTGGTATCAGAGCCGTCTCATCGCCATAGAGGCTGTTAGCGTAACCTATTCAATCAGTTGATTCAATTGAAAAAATACCAACACTCATCTCGTGCCATATCCTTGATATACCTCGCCTGCTCATAACTTAAACTTTTTACGCTCCCCTAAATTCCATTTTTAAGGCAGTTATTCCCTTCTTGATAGCCTAGTGGTGTGTTTTTTTAGTCCAATTTCGTGGCCGTGTGAAGTATAAATATCCTCGTTTTTTGTCAGGAGTGCGCTGACTTATGCGCCATAAGCCGCAAATGTTATACTCAACACGGTCACAAATTGAACTCAAGTTCAAGTTCAAGTTCCCTCCGATCAAAGGGAGCGTCTGGATCGTCTGGATCGTCGGGACTCGAAATAACAAACAAAAGTGTAAATTATGCCCCGTGCTGAGTATATATTAAGATTGAAAACCTCTAAAGTTTTAAAAACCTTGGAGGTTTTACCGGCGGACAAACCTCTTCGGGGTTGGTACTTTACTTTACCACATTACCACAGGTTTCACATTCAACCCCTTCGGAGTTGGCACTTTACCACAGGTTTCATTATTCACATTCAACCTCTTCGGGGTTGGCAGCTTTAGCTATTGGTTTACGGGGGTATTATTTTTTTTATAGTTCCCTAAAATCAAAAAGGCGGTGCGTCTGAGAGTTGGGGCTGTTTTTGCGACGCAAAAAAATCAATCACGCGTTCGTCAACAATAACATCCTTGGAACGCACTTGGCTTTTGAGTATCAATCCTTCCAGTGTTTTACAGCGACTCAGTGCCACATAAAGTTGTCCATGTGCAAAAGCCCCCCACCCTAAATCTATAATCACTTTATCAAATTGTTTCCCTTGGCTCTTGTGAATAGTGATAGCCCAAGCCAGCCGTAGCGGATATTGCGTAAATGAGCCAATCACATCGGCAATCACCTTTTGTGTATTCTCATCAAATTGATACGCCGGTATTTCCCACTTCACTTGTTTCACGGTGTGGATTTCTTTTTCAGGCGTTTCTACGCTGATTTCGTTTTTTCTGATTTTCTTAATTCGGCCCAAAGTGCCATTCACCCAACGACCTTCAGTATCGTTTTTGACAAACATCACTTGAGCCCCTTCTTTGAGGCGTAAAACCAAATCCGTTGGAAGCGTTCCTTTATCAAATTTACCCTTGATTTCGCCTTCAAATTGATGCTGGCGCAAAGGCAATTTCTCTAAATGCGCCGTGTTGATTTGTGAGGCGATCTTATTGGTTGTCGTTAAAGTGATGTAATAATCGTTAACATCTGACACAAACTGCGGTTGATAATGCTGATTAATTCGTTGTAGATCGCTTGTACAGACTTGATTGTTACGGATGGTATTGAGCAAGTAAAGAAACTCTTGCTGTTTTTGACGATAAACCTTGGTCAGTTCTACAAATGCCATATCAAGTAGCTCAAAAGCCAACGCACTGAAAAAGAACGGACTTTGATAGGTCGTTGTAAATAACTTGCCTTCCTCATCACTAGAGACAACCGGGGGCAGTTGGAACAAGTCACCAATAAAAACCATTTGAGCGCCGCCAAACGGCTTAAAGCTAGATTTGCCATTCAAGCGCATAAAATGATCTATGACATCCATCATATCCGCCCTTACCATTGAAACTTCATCAATGACAATGGTGTCAATAGATTGATAAAGCTTGCGTCTTTCTTTGGAACGCACCGGTTTAACTTCGTTCGGATGAATCGGGCGGGGCGGCAATCTGAAAAAGGAATGTAAAGTAGCGCCGCCCACGTTAAGTGCTGCTACGCCAGTGGGCGCAAGTACGACCATTTTTTTCTTGGAGTTCTGTTTAAAGTATTGCAGCAAAGTCGATTTGCCCGTGCCGGCTTTGCCGGTGATAAAAATACACCGGCTGGTGTTTTCCATTAACTCATAAGCTTTGACGAAGTCTTCTGTGAATTCTAATTTTTCACCCTTACCACGCCCCTTTCCCTTTCGGGAAAGGGTGTCATTTTTTCTAGCATCAGGGGAGTTTGCTTGGGCGGGGGAGGGTTTACCTAAAGCCATAGCCCAACTTTGCACCGCCCATTGTGCCAGTGTTTTGTCAAGTCCTAAGTTATCATGTAAACGTTGCGTTAAATGGGACAACAACGCGGCTTGAGTTGTGCTTTGCGGAGGATTTAATAAATCGGTAGTGATGCCTTCTTTGAGTGCATTGATTAACAAAAACACTTCGCGCTTGTATTCACCGCTACACTTATCAAGTAACAAATCTTCACAGCGTTTGATATCATTACACAAAGCCGTACCGTTTTGATTAATGATTTCACTAAGTATTTTTCTGGGTAATTCAGACATAATTATGGTAATTGGTAATGGCTTCATCAGTGATCAATGTTCAGTGATCAGAATAGGAAAGGGGAAAGGGAAAAGGTTCGCCATCAGCTATTCGCTATGATTTATTCGCTATTATAAATAGGGACACAAAAATAGCACGAACATGATGTATAAAAACCGCCTAAATGGGGTGAATACGCTTCGTTTTACCCACCAGACAAATCGCACCATAAACAAGGTGGGAAAGTTTTTTGCATGCCTCCAACGTTTACTTTTTCTCTTAGCGAAGACGGAGGTTTAAAATTTTCACCATGTTAAATATTATCTTACATAACGACATTGTTTTGGAGTTATTGTCCAAATCTAAAAACGACACCCAACACAGTTTTGTCCGCTTGCAAAAATCACCTACCCGCTTTTGGTTGCCCTGTTGCTCACTGTCTTTACTCGAAACGCAAATTTATCCCACCCATCATCGTCCGTTATCAATATTGCTAGACAAAAAAGTACAATGGCTCTCCTCATTAGCAGCGCATTGGAACAATATTCCGGCGGATTGTCCCAATAAAACTCAAGCACAGATGAGTTTAGATGCCGCCACCTTGCCGGGCACGACGATTATTTGGACTGACAAACCCGATTTTACGTCAGTCCATCCCGACATAGAATGGGGTGATCATGAATTTGTTTATAGCATGTTGGCGCAATACGAAGATGAGCCGTCATTTGTTGACTTAGAGAGTCAACAACTCACCCTGCGCCCGACATTAGAAAAACACATTTTTAATGTGTTGAAGCATGGACAATACATTGCCGGCGCTGAGGTGAGGACTCTTGAGAGCAAATTAGCCGACTACGTCGGCGCTAAATATTGTCTCAGCGTAGCGAGTGCCACTGATGCCTTGCTAATTGCTTTAATGGCAATTGATATTAAAGCTGGGGATGAAGTGATTACTTCGCCGTTTAATTCGACAGCCGTAGTCGAGATGGTTACTTTGCTCGGCGCAAAACCGGTGTTTGTAGATGTAGAGGCTACCACTTATACTCTCAACCCACTTCTGCTGAGTTCGGCTATTACACAGAAAACCAAAGCTATCATCGCCACCAATTTATTAGGACAATGTGCGGATTTTAATGTTATTAATAAAATTGCCAATCAATATAATTTACCTGTGATTGAAGATGCCGCCCAAAGTTTTGGTGCAACTTATCATAATTTAAAATCATGCACATTATCAGCGATAGGTTGCACCAGTTTTTATCCTACCCAACCACTGGGCGCGTATGGCGAAGGCGGTGCGTGTTTCACTAATGATAACGAATTGATCGACATGATGCGACAACTACGTGGAAATGGGCAGAATAAGCGTAACCATCACCCATTCATTAGCATCAACAGCCGCTTAGATACGCTACAAGCGAGTCTACTACTTGCCAAATTGAAAATTTTTCCAGAAGAATTGGAAAAGCGTGTACAGATTGCAGAAAATTATAATCGCTTATTGGGAGAAAAAATCAAAAAACCGATGATTGCTTTCCATAACACCAGCGTCTATGCCCAATACACCATAGAAGTGAATAACCGCAATGAAGTTCAAAAAAAACTGCAACAACGCGGCATTCCTACGGCGGTATATTATCCACAGCCCATCCATTTACAGCCGGCTTTTGCCTCTCTCAACTATGGTGAGGGTAGTTTCCCAGTTGCAGAAACGGTGGCACAGCACGTATTAAGTTTGCCAATCCACCCTTACTTGACAAAAGGTACGCAGACGAGAATTGTTAATGCCCTAAAAAGCCTTTTTTTCAGGGTAAATGTGAAAGGGGCAAGGTAAAAAAAGCGAATGGGCAATACCCTAAGCCCTAGTACGCTGTCAATTTCAATTTGTCGGGTAATAGGAGTCCAAGATTTATCTTGGACAACAGGAGTCCAAACTTTAGTTTGGCAGGACTCCAAGTTTGACAACGCAATGTCCAAACGTAAGGAAGGCACGAGTCCAATCTACGCAAAAGTTTTCGTGTACGAAAAACTTTTGCCTCGATGGGTGTGTTAAGGATTCTTAAAACAGGCTCTAAGTCTTACGCGACACCTTCATCACATTAGGCAAGTTGTCAAACTTCGCCAAGGCACGGCTCAGTTGAGCAAGATTAGTGACCTCTAATGTCAATATCATCTTAACGTTATTGTCAGCCTTGTTGGTATTAGTATTGGTAGCGATAATGTTGATTTTTTCATTGGCCGCAATAATACAAATATCGCGCAATAATCCCGGCCGATCAAAAGCACTCATAAGAATATCTATAGGATAAACAGTGGTTTGTTGTTCCTCTGGCTGGCTCCATTCAACTTCAATCAAACGCTCATTACCCTTATCTTGCCAACGTAAAGCATTGGGACAATCGCGGCGATGCACTACCACACCACGCCCTTTGCTGATGTAACCAACTATGGGATCATAAGGTACCGGCTTACAGCAGCCAGCCGTTTGAGTCAATAAACCGCCAACACCTTCGATATGAATCTCGCCTTGAGGGCGACTGGGTTCAGCAATGATTGGAACAATTTTTTTGGGGGTACTAGGAAGAACTTGGCTCTGTAAGGCATTGGCAATCTGGGTGGTTGTGGTGTCGCCCCTTCCCACAGAAGCTAACAATTCATCCACCGATTTCAAACGCAAACTTTGTGCTAATTGTTCAAGGCTGCAATCCTTGAGATTGATACGTCGTAAGAGGCGTTCTAACAAAACTCGCCCTTCACTGATATGCTTTTGAGAGTCCTGTTTTTTTAACCATTGCCTAACCTTGGCGCGAGCCCGCGAGGTTTTCAAATAACCCGCCGGCAAAATGAGCCAATCGCGGCTGGGTTTTTCCTCTTTGGAAGTCAGAATCTGAACCAAGTCACCATTTTTGAGTGCATAAGTCAATGGCACAATACGATTATTGATTTTTGCACCACGACAACGATGTCCCAACTGGGTGTGAATATAATAAGCAAAATCCAACGGCGTTGCGCCTTGCGGCAAATCTATCACCTCACCTCGCGGAGACAGTACATAAACACGATCTTCAATCACTTCTGACTTGAAACGATCAAAAAAATCGCTGGCATCACCCTCATCATCTTTCCATTGCAGCATTTGTCGTAGCCAAGTGATTTTTTGTTCAAAGCTCTTGTCATGTTGGGTGCCTTGCTCTTTATAACGCCAATGCGACGCCACACCCAGCTCCGCATGATGGTGCATAGTGTGAGTACGGATTTGCACCTCAAAGACTTTCTGCTCAGTACCTATTACGGCCGTATGCAAGGATTGATAGTTATTGTTTTTCGGGTTGGCAATATAATCATCAAACTCTTCACGCAACGGTTGCCATTTATTGTGAATAATACCAAGCGCCATATAGCATTCCGTCAGGGTATTCACCAAGACTCTCACAGCACGGACATCAAAAATTTCATCAAAATCAAGACATTTTTTCTGCATCTTGCGCCAAATGCTATAAATATGCTTAGGGCGACCGGAAACTTGAGCCAAAATCCCCGCCTTCTTGAGTGCCTCAGACAAGCTCGCCACGACTTGCTGGATATAGTTTTCCCTATCGACACGGCGCTCGTCTAAAAGACGTGCCATTTTTTTGTAAACCTCCGGCTCCAAATACCGTAATGACAAATCCTCAAGTTCCCATTTGATTTGCCAAATACCTAGTCGGTTAGCGAGGGGAGCGAACAAATCCAAGGTTTCACGAGCCATGCGTCGCTGTTTTTCCACGACCACATAACGCAAAAGGCGCATATTATGCAAGCGATCAGCCAATTTGATTAATACGACTCGCACATCTTCTGCCATCGCCAGCAGCATTTTACGCAGTCTTTCGGTTTGGTTTTCTGTGTTGATAGGCGCAAGCGACTGATCGTTAAGCTCTTCAATCAACTTCATTTTGGCAACACCATCAACCAAACGCATCACTTTATTACCAAAGCGTTTTTTTATATCATAAAGCATGACTTGCTTATCAAGGATCACATCATGCAAAATAGCGGCGACTAAGACATCCGTGTCCATGCCCAGTTGTGCCAATATGTCGGCAACGGTGACGACATGAGTGAGATAAGGATCACCGGCGACATCGGTTTGGGGTTGATGCACTTTTTGCGCCCAACTACATGCCTCAATAATCGCTTTCGCTTCGGCTTTTGGGCGAGCTTTGCTAATACCTTCCACCCAAGCCTTGATGTCTAGGGTATCGCCCGTGCGGGATATGGGGAGGGAATTTGTGGTGCTGACCATTTTTTTCAATGAACAGTGATCAGTTTTTCAGTGAACAGTGATCAGTGAACAGTTTTTCAGTGAACAGTGAATTTTTTGCCAAGATGACTGTACACTCTGAAATTTTTCAGTGAACAGTTTTTCAGTGATCAGTGAATTTTTTGCCAAGATGACTGTACACCATGAATTTTCCTTACCAAAGAGAGAACGCAACACTTATAAGAACAATAACATTATTGTGTTATTATAACAAAAGAACGAGACTCAATGTGTAACTCTTTTTTTCAACGACTTGATTTGTTTATGAGGCCATTTAGAGCCGTCTCCGAAAGGTAAATTTTTTTATAGACTTTGCGTGCCAAGTATATACTTTGCACCGTTAAAAATGATCTAGCGTAGCGAAGAACGAAACGAAGTAATTCGCTGTGCGAGATCACTAAAAACACACCCCAAAATTCCCAGACGTAAGGGGACTTTCTGCGCACCCCGGATTGAAGGGGCAGGGGTGTGTCCACTCCTCTTGAGAAGGGCAGGGTGTGTAAAAAGTGATCTCGCTTCGTTTTCAAACGCAGTAACGAGCGGAGCGAGATAACATCGTTCCGAGCGTAGTGAGATAAACTTTCGTAGGACTTACGCATTGACAAAATAAATTTCGGCAAGTATTCAGTGAGTTAGCTCTAAAAGGCCGATGCCTTTATTTGTTAAGTTATTTTGATAAAATCAATTGGTTAGTTGCTTGAGTGCGTAAGCCCTATTTCGTTCTTCGCGAAGCGAGATAACGAAACTTCGTGAGCGAGCGAAGCGAGATAAGTGAGATAAGTTTGTAACGGTGCCAAGTATAAAGCTATCGTTTAGAAAATATCGCTGTTTGGGTACCTTCGTTCTCTCGCTTCGCTCGTTACTTCGTTATGATAGCCGTTTTTGTTTCTTGGTTTATGTAAGTATTTGAATAACAAATTATTTAATCCTTGCGTCCAAAATCCTTGCGTCCAAAATCGGTGGGGCATAGAGAGCTAATCATTTTCACCACCCCAGTATAAAGCCTTCGTTAAGGCGCTTTCATTATGAAAAAGAAAACTCCAAAAAACCCAAAGGCCCGCAATAATTCCGCACATGCCTCACTTCAAAGTTACTTTGATAGAATTTCTCATAGCCTTGAAGACCGACTCAGTGAATATGTGCAAATGAAAAAATATGTCCGGGTTTATGAAGAATCCAAAAAATTGTTAGATATTGAAAAAACTATCAACATCGCTGCCGGGAGCATCTATGAAATCAATGTTGATCAAAAATTAGATGTTAACGCCATGAAGCCGTTAATGCAGTCATTGGATGATAAAAATAAAGCTTTAAAATCATACATTAAAGGAAAACCTCAGTCATTACAACTTAAATTACTTAGTCAAGTCTCTAAAAATATTCACATAGTGAATAACCATTTTCCACGAATCAACAAACATATCACCAGAGTTAATGAGGTGATACCCATCATTAAGGCGCTCCTAAAATTACCGGAAAAAGAGAGCAATTATGAAAATGATCCTATTCTGATAGAAATCAGCAATGCTTTAACAGTCAACATTGATGAACCAAGTTTTGCCAATATAAGGCCGTTATTAGAAAAAGAACAAATCAAGCTGTCTCAATACGATGCCAAGCTTCAGTTTGAACAGATGAACGACGTGAGCGATAAGCTGATTGGGTTACTCAATGATAAGCTTTTGTTAATAATCGGCGTTTCTGAATTTCTGATAGCCGGTGTTGAAGACGATGGTGCTAATGATGTCGCGGCTGAACAAAGATTGCCGGATGAGCTGAGGGTTTTGTTTTTGGCTTCAAGTGTTTTATATATTATCTATCGAATTAAAGAGATAAGAGATAGTATCAAAACCATCTTTAACAGCATCAAGCTTTGTTTACAAATTATGAATAGTGATCGGCTGGAAAGTCAATATAAAGCCCTCTTAAAAAACGGCAATAACAGTGTGTATAACATTCTTTCAAATACGACGCCTAAGGTTTTGCAAAGAACAAAGAAAGCGATTATTGAGATTGTGCCGGGTTTAGATGCGCTTGATCTCAAATTAAAATTAGACACACTTGATCTTGAGACGGTGATGAAAATGACTTATGGCCTAATTTATGAGAAAGCCAATCGAATATGGGAAAATCCTTATGAATGAAAAATGAAAAATGAAAAAATGAAAACCTGTTTCGCACAGAAAATTGAAAAGTCAAAAATGAAAACTTATCTCGCACAGCGAGTTACTACGTTTCGTAGTACGGTGTTGAATATACAGAGCCTCGATTCCACCCCTGTTTATTTCGACCGAACTTGCCGTTTACCTCAAAAGCGCGTGGCAGAGTACATAAATCGGTTGTAAAATTATAAAATCACTGAACATAAGAAATGGGTGCTAAACCCTAAAAATGTAATTTGTATACTGCACAGTTGCGCTTTTTATCTCGCACAGCGGCCGTAAACGGCCGTAGCTACGAGCGTAGCGAGATAAGTATCGTTCTTCGCTGTGCGAAATAACGCAATCATTTTATTTACAGGCGTTTTTTCCTCCCCTAATCAATAGCTTAATTAGCTACGAGCGTAGCGAGATAAGTATCGTACTTCGCTGTGCGAAATAACGCAACCTGGTAATTCTTCTCATTTTTTATTTACTGAACACTAAAAACTGTTCACTGAAAACTGATCACTGATGAACCTTAATCAATGGCTTAATTGGCAAACTTCGCTACATCCCCATAAAATTGAATTAGGGCTAACTCGCTGCCGTACCATTGCCCAACGTTTGAATTTGTTACCGCCTCCCTTTCCTATCATTAGTGTTGCTGGTACTAATGGCAAAGGCTCTAGTGTTGTCTTACTTGATGCCATCTTATCCGCAGCCGGTTATCGTGTCGGCCGTTATACTTCTCCTCACTTATTGCGTTATAACGAGCGTATTTGTGTTGCTGGTATTGATGCGAGTGATGAAAAAATTTGCCAGGCTTTTGAATTAATTGAAAAAGTCCGTAATGATATTTCCCTTACCTTTTTTGAGTTTGGGACTTTGGCCGCTATGTTAGTGTTTATGCACACTGATCTTGACTTGGTGGTGCTTGAAGTGGGATTAGGAGGGCGGTTGGATGCCGTGAATATTTTTGATGCTGACATTGCTTTAGTCACAGCGATAGATATAGATCATGTAGAGTGGTTAGGAAGTGATAGAGAAAGTATCGGTTTTGAAAAAGCCTGTATTTTTCGGGCGCGGCATCCTGCCGTTTGTTCTGATCCTAATCCACCGCAGAGTTTGATTAAACACGCCGAGCAGTTGCAAGCGCCGTTATATTATTTAGGCCGTGATTTTATATACAAAAAAAACACAAAAAATCGTGATAAAATGCAATTCATTAAAAACCCAAGTTTATTTAAAAACATTGGATTTTTTCATTTACCGTTACCCAGTTTACCCGGCGATTTTCAGTTGCAAAATGCAGCGGGTGTGTTGATGGTGTTAGAATTGTTAAACAAAATCCCCCCTCGATCCCTTTTATCAAAGCAGAAAAACTTTGTTGTGCCAGAATCCGCCATATCTCAAGGTTTAGTCAATGTCACGATTCCCGGGCGTTTTCAAGTTTTGCCCGGGCGCGTTACGCGCATACTTGATGTCGCACATAATCCCTTGGGGGCACAGGCTTTAAAAGAATCACTCCGTCAACATCCTTGTCAAGGTGAAACTCATGCGGTAGTGGGTATGCTTAAGGATAAAGATATTGCTGGTGTCTTCACCATGATACAAAATAGTATCACGCATTGGCATGTTGCTGCTTTAAACGCGCCTCGCAGTGCCACAGTACAGTGCCTAATGGATAATTTAATGGCTATCGGCGCAAAAAGTATTCACAGCTACTCCTCAATGACGGCCGCTTATACTCATTTACTGTCTTACGCCCAAGAAGGTGATAGAATTATTGTGTTTGGCTCATTCTACACGGTGGCTGAAGTGTTGCAGGTGGAAACGATGTTAAGTGTTACACGCCCCGAACCCCGGCAAAGAGGGGCGTGGACACTCCAATGCGATTGAAAATGTTTGATGGCTGTCTGCTCGTAGTAGGTGATTTATCACCTATTTTTGTTGATTGCGTGAGGCGATAAATCGCCTACTACAAACACTACAAACACTACAAACAGGCCTTTTCTTTAACTTTAATTTTTAATTTTTAATTTTTAATTTATTTAGCCGAGATGTTATTATTTATTAATAGTTTCATTTTAATAAATAGGTAATTCATGTATTCAAGAGATTTGAACATTGCGGATTTTGATGCCGAATTGTGGCAAGCCATACAAAACGAAGTGAGGCGGCAGGAAGAGCATCTTGAGCTGATTGCATCAGAAAATTATGCCAGCCCTCGCGTATTGCAAGCACAAGGCTCCGTTCTCACCAATAAGTATGCTGAAGGCTATCCTCGCAAACGCTATTATGGTGGCTGTGAGTTTGTTGACGTGGCGGAACAGTTGGCGATAGACAGAGCAAAGCAATTATTTAATGCCGACTATGCCAATGTGCAACCGCATTCCGGTTCACAAGCGAATGCGGCCGTGTATATGGCATTGTTACAGCCCGGTGATACCATTTTGGGCATGAGTTTGGCGCATGGTGGACACCTGACGCATGGATCGAAAGTCAATTTTTCTGGCAAATTATATAATGCCGTGCAATATGGTTTAAATAGCGATACTGGCGAAATCGACTATGAGCAAGTTGAGGCGTTGGCACTCGAACACAAGCCCAAGATGATTATGAGCGGTTTTAGTGCCTATTCGCGGGTAGTCGATTGGCAACGGTTGCGTGAGATTGCTGACAAAGTCAACGCTTATTTAGTCGCAGATATAGCGCATGTTGCAGGCCCCATTGCGGCAAGTTTGTATCCTAGTTCCGTGCCGATTGCCGATGTCACTACAACAACGACACATAAAACCTTGCGTGGGCCTCGCGGCGGCTTGATTCTCGCCAAAGCAAATCCAGAGGTTGAAAAAAAACTTAATTCGTTAGTCTTCCCCGGCACACAGGGCGGCCCATTAATGCATGTGATTGCCGCTAAAGCCGTCGCGCTCAAAGAGGCCTTACAACCGGAATTCAAAAGCTATCAAGCACAAGTCATTGAGAATGCACGGACAATGGCGGCCGTGATAATGGAGCGGGGCTATAAAATTGTATCGGGTGGTACAGATAACCATTTGTTTTTGGTTGACTTAATTGAAAAAGCTATCACCGGCAAAGTGGCCGATGCCGCGTTAGGACAAGCTAATATTACTGTGAATAAAAACACTGTCCCCAACGATCCACAAACACCGTTTGTCACCAGCGGCCTGCGTATTGGCACACCAGCCGTCACCACGCGGGGCTTGGGAACGGCCGAAGTTCGCCAAGTCGCCAACTGGATTTGTGATATTATTGACGATATAGAAAATCTTGACATGCAAGCAAAAATAAAAGCAGAAGTGCTGGCAATGTGTGCCCGTTTTCCAGTTTATGGATGGATATGACAGACGCAATAATTCCCCCAGCTTCCTCTTCTTTATCAGAGGGAGAAATCCCCCATAGCAAACCTTTATCAAAGGAGGGAATTTCTCCTACTTCATCAAATGGGGAAATCTCTCCTACCCCTCCTTCGTCGAATGAAAAAATACCTACTTTATCAAAGTTGGTAATGGGGGGATTTAATGACCAATATTACATGGCACGCGCTTTACGCTTGGCGGAACGAGGTTTATGGAGTACCGATCCTAATCCTCGCGTGGGCTGTGTTCTTGTGCGTGATGGTGAAATTGTTGGCGAAGGATGGCATCAAGCCGCCGGTGAACCCCATGCCGAAATTCATGCGTTGCAGATGGCTAAAGAAAAGGCGGCCGGGGCCACTTGTTATGTGACCCTAGAGCCTTGTTGTCATTATGGGCGCACGCCACCGTGTACTGATGCCTTGATTAAAGCCGCTGTCGGCCGTGTCGTGGTAGCAATAACAGATCCAAATCCGTTAGTGTCCAGCAAAGGCATCGAACAGTTGTTAAAAGCAGGCATTACGGTAGACACGGGCGTTTTAAGCCATGAAGCCGAACAATTAAATCCGGGCTTTCTCATGCGGATGCGCGAGAACCGCCCGTATATTCGCTGTAAGTTGGCGATGAGTTTGGATGGGCGCACGGCAATGGCTTCTGGAGAAAGCCAGTGGATTACTTCCACAGAGGCTCGCAGTGATGTGCAATGTTTACGGGCACGTAGTTCAGCGATAATGACGGGGGCTGGAACCGTGTTGGCTGATGATCCGCGACTCAGCGTACGCGTGGATGAACTGCCTTGCCAGTTGCAGCCGGATAAACAGGTTACCATTAAACAACCCTTGCGGGTAATCATTGATACTCATTTAAGTATGCCAGTGGATGCACGTATGTTGAGTCTGCCGGGACAAACCGTTATTTTTACGGCTTCAAACAGTGAGACGCTTAAATCCATGCTCGAAAAGGCGGGAGCTCACGTCATATCAGTGCCAAGTAGGGATCAAGCGGTTGATTTGCAGGCGGTGTGTCAACGGCTTGCTGAGGAATATGAAGTCAATGAGGTACATATGGAAACGGGGGCGACTTTAAGCGGTGCTATGCTACGTGCGGGTTTGATTGATGAGGTGGTAATTTACATGGCACCTATTTTAATGGGTAATAAGGCACGCGGATTGTTTAATTTGCCTGATATTGAACGCCTCAATCAACACATTCCACTAGATATTGTTGAAATACGTGCTGTCGGCAATGATTGGCGTATTACAGCTCACCCGATTAATACGCGATAAGGCGCTAGGTATTAGAAACCAAGGTTTGAGTCGATCCTTGGTTTCTATTAGACATTATTGGAAATAAAAGTCATTGAAAAATAAGCTATTTTATAAAAATGTTTTTGAAAGTGAAATTTTTGAAATAAATTTGCATCGCAATTTTTTGCCATTTTAACCCCAATATAAATTTATTTTTATCTGTATTTTTTATTATTTTTATTTAAGCTGTCAAAATAATAAAAATTTAACAAATCAATCTTATTATAAATAAAAAGTATTATGTTGATAACTGATTAATTTTAAATGAAATTAATCGAATATTATTTCCAATAATGTCTATTGTCAAACGAACTGCTATCCGACGATGAGTTACCTAGAAAAACGCGCTCGCTCTCACTTGAGGAGATTCAACCTTGACATTGCACAAAGACACAGAACAATCCCCGCTCAGTGCTCCCACAGAATCATCCGATGCCGGCCCAAACAAACCTAACGCCTCCCCAATCTCGCTCAAACGCTTAGCCATCAAGGGTTCGGCTTGGGTCATGTTCGGCTTTGGCATGGCGCAGGTATTGCGGCTTGGGGGAAATGTCGTCTTGACTCGGTTGTTGACTCCGGAAGTGTTTGGCATTATGAGCATTGTCGGGGCCTTGCTCATGGGTCTGCAGATGTTCTCTGATGTTGGCCTCCGACCTAATATTATTCAGAACCCGCGTGGCGAAGAGCCTGTATTTATACGCACAGCTTGGAGTATTCAAGTCATTCGCGGATTCATACTTGCGTCGCTGGCTGCTATATTGGCTTGGCCTCTGGCTTTTATCAACGGTGAACCAAGCCTGGTTTTAATAACAATGGTAGCCGGACTAACCGCCATCATATCGGGTTTTCACTCAACGTGGCTGTTAGTTTACTATCGTCGTATGGTTTTAAATAAGTTGGTTTTCCTCGACTTGACCGGCCAATTTCTCAGTATTGTAGTTATGGTTGTATGTGCTTGGTATTTTCGCTCTGTCTGGGCGCTCGTCTTAGGTAGCTTTGTAGGTAGCACCGTGAAACTCGTTGCCAGCCATACGGTACTTTCTGGCGTTCCCATGCGGTTTCTGTGGGAAAAAGAAGCCGTCTACGAACTTATTCGGTTTGGTCGCTGGATATTTATTAGTACCGCGCTGTATTTTCTAGCGGTTCGCCTTGATATCTTCGTTTTCGGCAGCTTTGCGGGCATGACTATGCTAGGCATTTTTGTGCTGGCCAAAAATTTGTCGCGTCTCGTAGTAGAGGCACTTATGAAGTTGTCCTCTACTGTTCTTTTGCCAGTTTACTCCCGTCTCGCCGAGCGAAGTACAAAAGCGTTACGCACCCGCACATTCAAGATAAGGGCCGTGCTGCTTGCACTTTTTTTGCCACCGCTGTGGGCAATCATCTTGTGGGGACATCATATTATTGACTTTCTCTATGATGATCGCTACAAAGACGCGGGCTGGATGCTGCAAATTTTTGCTGCCGGCGCAATCGCAACCGCCATTCGTGCCACAATAGAGCCCGTACTTTTGGCGGTAGGTAATTCTTTTCGGCATATGATCGGTACAGCAATTATCCTTTGTTTACAGATTGCGAGTATGAGTGTTGGTGCAATTTTAGCGGGGGTGCCTGGTTTTGTTGTGGGTATGGCACTGACTGATTGGCTTTACTATCCTGTGTTAGCGTACCTTATTCGTCCTTACGGCGTATGGTTACCTTTTTTAGATGCGGTGGCGTTTGGAAGTTCTGTTGTCGTCATTGGACTGCTTTGGTGGATGAATTAATTAATTCGCAAGCTTTCCTTTATGAGCTTTTGGCTTTCCAAGAAAGCCCACCTAGCCTACCTTTGCAACGTTAAGTTTTCCTTTATGGGCTTTTGGCTTTCCAAAAAAGCCCACCTAGCCCACCTTTGCAACGTTCTTTTTAAAAAGAGCCTACCTAGCCCACCTTTGCAACGTTAGGTTTTCCTTTATGGGCTTTTGGCTTACCAAGTAAGCTCACCTAGCCCACCTTTGCAATGGTTAAGTTCCCTCTTGAAAGGGGGGTAGGGTGTGGTTTTTTTGTATTTTTTGGAGGAACATACGCCCATAACGTGCCACTCAACCAGCTACCAAGTCCCCATCACTTTTCTTTTAACTTTTCTAAAAAAATTAAAAGTCTTGATGTATAACGGTTTTTATAACCAGAACGATTTTGTTTTATAATCGTATTGAGACAGAATGGCTTGGGTTTCTGGCGGACAAGGAAGCCTTGGATGTAATTTAATTATGCTACGTCTGATTCTTCTGGCTTCTTTAAGAATCGCCTGATCATACTCCACTTCCAAAAAATAAAATATCCTTGCCATTTCATGTTGAGTCTGACTAATAATGTCTTCGTATTTGACATCAAGCATGGGCACTTCATTTTTAGGTTTTTCAAGTTGAACCCCGTTTTCATGCAGGGTCCAAAGTCTGAGAATTTATTCTTCTGGCATATTTTTCCACAACAGTTCATCTGCTGGGAAAAATGTTGCACTTCTGACAACAGGAAATGGGTGTCGAATCAGATGAATAAATTCGAAGCCCTGAAAATGTTCTTTTAAGAAGGGCACAATTTCTGGCTCGATCTGTTGAAAGGGTTTTTGATCGCCTATCCCCACAGGAGATTTTCTTTGTGTACGGGTTTGATTTTGCCAACCCCATTTTCCATAATGGATTTTTGGAGGATGACAAAATTTTCTAAGAGCCTGTTCAATATCTTTTGAGGAGAAGAGAGAAAAAAGCAAGAGCGACCATTTGAAGAGAAGTTTCGAGTTTTCGTTCACAATTCTTCCAAAGCCGTCTGCATTTATCTAACCAAGCAAATGAACGTTCGACAACCCATCTTTTTGGAATGACTTCAAAAGTGTGAAGTTCATTTCGTTTAGCTATTTATACATCTGAACCTAATATTTCTTTAACTTTAGAAGAAACATTTTTGCAGGTATAACCTCCATCTGCTAAGACATTAACTACATTAGAAAGGAAACTAGAAGCACTTTTAAAAGCTTCCAAAGCACCTTCTCGATCACTAATATTAGCTTTCGTTAAATGAATTGCATGAGGAAGACCTTGAGTATCAACCGCAATGTGTCGTTTGATTCCAGAAACATTCTTTCCGGCATCATATCCTTTTTCTTCGGCAGTCTCGCTATTTTTGACGCTTTGTGCGTCAATAATAACAAAGCTGGTTTTCTGTTGACGTCCATCTATTAGGAAATAACCAACTATTTCAGTGAGCAATGTTTCTAATAAGCTTTTATTTTCTCGTTCTTTTCTATTGCTCCAAATTCTAAAATATTCATGAACGGTTCTCCATTTCTGAAAATCGCTAGGAAGCATTCGCCATTGACAACCCTTTTTTAGGACATATAAAATTCCACAGAAAACATGGCCTATAAATAAACGATTCTTGGCCTAGTTTGCTTCCGAAATGACTCCAATTGGAAGCGGATTTTTTCAAATTGTTCTCGACTGATATCACTTGGGTAGTTCTTTCTCATCTTCTTTTCCTTCTTGTTGGTTAAAAAATGAATATTGTAACAGCTTTTCGAGATTTTGAACAGGCTCTAAAGGGGTTTTGTCTTTGGAAAGTGAATCCGTGTATTTTTCAAGAGTCCGATTCATACCGACGGGCGTATCATAATGACAGGGCACGATATCTAAATCATTATGGAACCGATACAGTATCCAGACAATATCGGATTCGTTGGACACGAAAATATTAGGATGAAGGTTCATCAACCTCATCAGTTGTGTGGAACCGCTACGTTTATTGCCAACCATAAAACGGCTTTCGTCATAATGCTATCCTTTTTTAAGGAAAAATTAAAACATTAAAAATTAATAGATTAATTAAGTAGGTACGCATAAATCATTTTTGGTGACGGTTTGTAGTAGTCGCTGGTTTGTAGTAGTCGCTTTAGCGACTATTACTGCTCGTTATGTTAAAATATTTTTGTTGTATGCGAATTAAGGGTTAAATTTCATCTTCTGAAATCAATGACTTATAAAAACGTATTGATTGAAAGTTATTTTATAAGTCTTTTTTAGGCTAAAGTTTTGCGGAGCAAAACTTTAGCCTAAAATGTTCATTCTTCATTTTTCAGCTCGATATTCGCACTGTAAAAAACGCAACTTATGTGTAGTACAGTATCTCTGAGACACTCCACCACTCAATGCCATTAAGTTAAGCCTAAAAACGTTCTTTTGTGTTGCCCACCATCGTCGTATTTTGGGGCCGGCAAGAAAAAACACCTGTATGGATTTATTCTTAATTTAATGGCATTGACTCCACCACTACGAGTACGAGATTCAATTTATTTTCACGGTTTTGAAGTACGACTCGTATCATAAGCAACAGGCAAAGGGAGTGAAAAGTGATGGGCTTAAGAATAAAATGGAATTACCAATCACCAATAACCAATTACCAATTACCAAGGAATCAGCTGACGATCACGGAAAAATCCGCCCGACGGCCCACCATCAGGCAATGTGGCTAACCATCTGATGGTGTCTGTGCCTTCTTCAACATTGCGGGTGGCATTGGGGCCGCCCATATCGGTACGCACCCAGCCCGGACACATTGAGTTAATGAGGACATTAGTGTCTTTGAGTTCATCAGCAAATAATCGCGTCAAGGCATTCAAGGCAGTTTTGGATGTCCGGTAGGCCGGACAACCGCCATTCATATCACTCAATTGTCCCATGCCGCTAGACATGTTGACTATGCGCCCATAATTGTTTTTTATCATCATGGGAATGAATGTTTGACAGAGGTGGAAGGGGCCGTATAAATTGGTTTCCATCGCTGCGCGTAACGTGTCCACGGTGCTGCTCAAGGCATTGTCCATTTTACCCGGAAATATCCCGGCGTTGTTGACTAAAATGTCTAAGCGTCCATACTGTTCGCGGACAAAGGTTTCCATGTGCTTGAGACTGTCTTCATTTGTTACGTCTAGTTGATGAAATATGACATTTATTCCTTGTTTTTCAAGTTGTTGTTTGGATTGTTCACCTTTAGCACTGTCACGGCTACTGAGTATCACAGTGATACCGAGTTTTGCGAGTTGTCTGCACGCTTCTAGGCCTATACCTCGGTTTGCGCCCGTGACTAGCGCGATTTTGTTATTAGTATTAGTCATAAATATTGGTCATTGGTCATTGGTCATTGGTGATGTTTTTCGGGCATAAACCTCTGAGGTTTGGCAAACCTTGGAAGTTTATAAGCACCAAGATAAAAATAATACACCCCAAAAGCCAATAGCTAAAGCAATTGGCTAAAAGCGAAAGTACCCTAAAGGGTACTGACATCACGTCAGAGTTTAGTCCGCTCCAAAAGCCAATAGCTAAAGCAATTGGCTAAAAGCGAAAGTACCCTAAAGGGTACTGACATCACGCCAGAGTTTAGTCCGCTCCAAAAGCCAATAGCTAAAGCGATTGGCTAAAAGCGAAAGTACCCTAAAAGGTATTGACATTGCGTCAGAGCTTAGTCCACTCCAAAAGCCAATAGCTAAAGCGATTGGCTAAAAGCGAAAGTACCCTAAAGGGTACTGACATCACGTCAGAGTTTAGTCCACTCCAAAAGCCAATAGCTAAAGCGATTGGCTAAAAGCGAAAGTACCCTAAAGGGTACTACTACATCACGTCAGTGTTTAGTCTGCTTTAGCAGAGTTAAGCTTAACGCCTTGACATTTATCTCAAGACGTAAAGGGCCTGTTATTTTTGGAAAAGTTCCTATACTTTGCGCGGCAAAAAACTTAACTTTTAACACACCCCTTGCATATCCTCTATCAATGTGAGTTAGCAATGCAAATTAAAGGTTGAATTGAATCAGAAAAAATCAATGAATTATAAAACTTCTTGATTGAAAGTGATTTTATATGTCTTTGTTCATTCTTCATTTTTAATTTTTCATTCTTAATTAGCATTACCACGATTTTATTTCCCTCTTTTCCGAGGTTAGGGGTGTGTAAAAAGTCCAAATCTTAACCGTGTGCAGTATAACAAGTTGAATATTTTGGAAAAGTCCTTAAACATTGACACAGGGCCGTTAGAAAACCCACAGAAAAATTAGTTTATTTTGCAAAGCTTCCATTCGGTTCACCAATTCGTTGATCCTCACTATATAAAATCACGCTATGTCTAAACTCTCCACAGAAACCGCAAAACGCCGTACTTTTGCCATTATTTCTCACCCCGACGCGGGTAAAACCACGGTGACTGAAAAACTTCTTCTATTTGGTGGCGCGATTAAATTAGCCGGCACCGTCAAAGGCCGTAAAGCGGCCCGTCATGCCACCTCCGATTGGATGGAGTTGGAAAAACAACGCGGTATTTCGGTCACGTCATCGGTGATGCAATTTCCTTATCAAGGCATCATTATTAATTTATTAGATACGCCCGGGCACGAGGATTTTTCAGAAGACACTTATCGCACGCTCACGGCCGTCGATTCGGCCTTAATGGTGATTGATTCAGCAAAAGGTGTCGAGGAACGCACCATTAAATTAATGGATGTGTGCCGACTACGCGATACGCCGATTTTAACCTTTATCAATAAATTGGATAGGGATGGCCGCGAACCGATTGATTTATTGGATGAAATTGAAAGTGTCCTCAAAATTCGCTGTGCGCCTATCACCTGGCCTATCGGCATGGGCAAGTATTTTAAAGGCATTTATCATTTTTTAAAAGACAGTGTGACTTTATTTGAGCATGGCAAGGGCGCGATAGCCAGTGAAGGAAAACATTATACCAATCTTGATGACCCACAACTGGTGGCCGAATTGGGGCAAACTACCCTTGATGAGTTAAAAGAAGAAATTGAATTGGTGCAGGGGGCCAGTCATTCCTTTGATTTGGAGGAATTTTTAGCGAGTGAATTAACGCCGGTGTTTTTTGGTTCGGCCTTAAATAATTTTGGAATCAAGGCCTTGCTGGATAGTTTTATTCAGTCTGCACCACCGCCACAGCCGCGCCCAACCATTACTCGTACCGTTGCGCCCGATGAAGAAAAGTTTTCGGGCTTTGTGTTTAAGATTCAAGCCAATATGGATCCGGCCCACCGTGATCGTATTGCCTTTTTGCGCGTCTGCTCTGGGCAATATAGTAAGGGTATGAAAATGCGCCATCTGCGTTTAAATCGGGATGTGCAAGTTGCTAACGCTTTGACTTTTATGGCGGGAGAACGCGAACATGCCGAGGAAGCTTGGCCGGGCGATATTATCGGTTTGCACAATCACGGCACCATTCAAATCGGCGACGCTTTTAGCCAAGGCGAAGAGTTGAAATTTACCGGCATTCCCCATTTTGCGCCCGAAATTTTCCGCCGCGCCCGTTTACGTGATCCGTTGCGAATGAAGGCGCTGTTAAAAGGCCTACAGCAACTCAGTGAAGAAGGCGCGACGCAATTATTCCGCCCATTAAGTAATAATGATTTGATTTTGGGCGCGGTGGGCATATTGCAATTTGATGTGGTAAATTGGCGCTTAAAAAATGAATATGGAGTGGAGTGTCGTTTTGAAGCGGTGCAAGTTGCCACCGCTCGATGGGTGAATTGTGATGATGACAAAAAACTCGAAGAGTTTAAAAGAAAAGCGTTTAGTAACCTCGCCTTAGATGGGGCTGATAATCTAACCTATATTGCACCCACAAAGGTTAATTTATCATTGACAGAAGAACGTTGGCCTGATATAAGTTTTTTTGCAACCCGCGAACATTAAATAAGAGTTGGAATACAAAGCTTTAGCTTTGTAAAACGGCCCTTTTGGGGGTCATGTTGTCATTTTAAAACCTTTGAATTTGAAGCCTGCCCTATTTCGCTCTACTATTCACTTTTGAACGCTTCAGGAGAAAGCTTTGCGAGAATAAGCACCGCCTACCAGTGGCCGATTTGTGCGCGTGGGTGCAAGGCTTTGGGTGGCTCCCGAATTGACGCGCCGTTTCGGGAGCATCACGCCCTGTCATTGAGCGGGTAGTCCTAAACAAGTCGTGATTTTTGAATGTTAAGTCCAAGGCAACGAATAGGAGCATGACAGACCAAAAATACGCGCCTAATTTATTCAAAATGACCAAAATAAGGTAGGAAACATGCCAATGAAAAAACGCTTCTATTTCCCAGTGCTAGCCACGTTGGGCTTATTGTCTTTGGTTGCGAAGACTCGTTATATGATTCCGACTCACCAGACGTTAAAGCAACGGTTTTGGTGCAAGGTTCACCCATTCACGGTGGCTCTAACGGTATCATTTTTGACAGTGATAACCAGTTATACATCGCGAGTATTGTCAGCCGCAAAATTTATCGTGTGGATCGGGAAACGGGTGAGATACTCAAAACGTTTGGTACTGAACAGGGTGTGGAAGGGCCAGACGATCTTATCGTTGGGCCTGATGGTTTGATTTACTGGACCTCCGTTTTCACCGGTGAGATAGGCCGACTTTCGCCAGAGGGTATTAAGACAGGCCAGTTTTTGCCCCCCTTCGTTAACCCCATCACCTTTTCCGACGATGGCCGTCTGTTCGTCGCCTTAAATTTCTTTGACAGTGGTTTGTACGAACTCGATCCAAATATGGTTGCGCCACCTCGCCTCATTGATAAAAATATGGCCCTAAACGGCATGGCTTTTGGGCCAGATGGGTTATTATATGCGCCGTACATAGCCAAGGGCCAAATAGTCAGCGTGGATGTCGAGCAAGGAACTACCACCGTTATCGCTGAAGGCTTTCAAGTCCCGGCCACTGTGAAGTTCGACTCGCAGGGGCGTATGTACTCGGGTGACGTTCCAACGGGCGAAATATTCCGCATTGACCGACAGACAGGTAGTAAAGAAGTTATTGGCCAAACGACGTTTGGAATAGATAACCTTGCCTTTGATTCTGATGATCGCCTTTTTGTGTCAAATTCCCATGATGGCTCTATTGTCGAAATTCTTTCCAATGGGAGTACGCGAACAGTGGTACCCGCTGGTATGATCGCGCCCGGCGGGGTTTCGGTGCAGCCTCGTGCTGATGGCGTGTCCGTTTTTGTAGCTGACGTATTTAGCCTTATCGAGTTCGATGGACAAACTGGTGAAGAAAGGAGCGTTGAGCGGGATGATCTCTTGCCGGGCGGACTCACAAGCCCAATGACGATTTCACCCGATGGTGATAACTTCGTGTTGTCATCATGGTTGTTCTCCATTGTACAGGTTTGGAATCCGAAGACTCGCGAGGTGCTGGAAGAATATAAGGACTTTGCTGTGCCGCTCAATGCGATCCGATTTCAAAACGATCTTGTTGTCATTGAACTAGGAGCAGATCATAAGAAGCCGCGGGTGATTTTGGTAAATGCCACTGAGCGTATCACGCTGGCAGATGCTACCCACGGACTCGAAATGCCGATAGGACTCGCTGCCAAAGACGGTAACTTGTGGCTCAGCGAATGGGCCAGTGGCAAAGTGCTACAGATTGTAAGCGATGGGGTGCCGCTCTCGGCCCCCATTGAGGTAGCTACAGAACTGTCGTTTCCTGAAGGTATCGCTGTCGAGCCAGACGGAAAACTGTTGGTCGTTGAAACCGGGGCCGGTCGTCTATCACGCATTGCTCCAAAGACGGGTAAAGTGAGTACAGTAGTAGAAGGACTTGAATTGGGTGGTGAAGCCATCCCCAATACGCCATCTACCTATATTTTTAACGACGTAGCGGTTGATCCTTCGGGTGTTATCTACGTCACTGGTGACGTTGCGAATGTTCTCTATCGTATCAAATAAAGGCCGAGGCTTTTTAAACATAACTAACTTGCTTTAGCTTTGTAGAATTGTCGTCATGAGCTTTAGCTTTGTAAGAGTTGGAATACAAAGCTTTAGCTTTGTAAGAATTGTTTCCGTCCAAAGCTTTAGCTTTGTAAGAGTTGTTTCCGTCCAAAGCTTTAGCTTTGTAAAACGGCCCTTTTGGGGCCATGTTGTCATTTTAAAAGCTTTAAATTTAAAGCTGGCCCTATTTTGCTCTACTATTCACTTTTGAACGTTTTTATTGCTCCAAACTTTTGGTTCAATTGCTGACATTGGGGCGTAGACTGGGAACAAATGGTTTGATGTAGAGCAATCGTTGTCCCATAAACTCTCATATCAACTTTCTAGGCGTGGACTCACTGCCAGCAACAAACGCAAATGTAACTGGCTTGAGCACCCTAGCTGAGAGAGCAAAACTCTTCGAGTATTAACCCGTTAGGGTTTGGCTCTCGAAGCCAAACGGTTGGAGTACAAAGCTTTAGCTTTGTAAGAGTTGTTTCCGTCCAAAGCTTTAGCTTTGTAAAACGGCCCTTTTGGGGCCATGTTGTCATTTTAAAAGCTTTAAATTTAAAGCAGGCCCTATTTCGCTCTACTATTCACTTTTGAACGCTTCAGGAAAAAGCTTTGCGAGAATAAGCACCGCCTACCAGTGGGTGCGAGGCTTTGGGTGGCCCCCAAATTGACGCGCCGTTTCGGGAGCATCACGCCTTGTCATTGAGCGGTGAGTTCTAAACAAATAGTGATTTTGGAATGTTAAGTCCAAAGCCAAAGCTTTAGACTCCAACTTAATCGTAGTCCTAAATAAGTAGTGATTTTGGACTGTTAAGTTACCTCGTTCCCAAACGAAATCACGAGCGAAGCAAGATCACCTCTGGTTGGGAATCACTTGGGCTTTGCTCCGCAAAGAGTGTAGATGAGAATTGTTTTGTTTATTAAAAATAATTCCCGACTACCTCCTGCCACCTCGTTGAGGGCCATGTTGTCATTTTATTTCCGTCAAAATTGGTGCATGCCCGAATTTGTGCGTGTGGGTGCGTGGCTTGGTGCGGCCCCCGAATTGACGCGCCGTTTCAGGAGCATCACGCCTTGTCATTGAGCGGTGAGTTCTAAACAAATAGTGATTTTGGAATGTTAAGTCCAAAGCTAAAGCTTTGGACGGAAGTGTCACTAAGTCCCTGTGCATAAATAATCGGGTATTTAGAAACCCAGTATTGTTTGAAAAAACGCCGGTGTCACCTCGAATAAAATACCTGAAAATTTATGCATCGGTACTTAGATTTTATTAAAGCCGGGATTTTTTCATCCTTGTTTATACTCAATCCTTGTATAGATATTCAGATAATTATTTAGTCCCCTTTAGGGGACTTAAGCTTTCAGCTGCCAAAGAAATTATTTTTCTGAAAATCTATAGTTTCCTCGTTCCCAAACGAAATCACGAGCGAAGCAAGATCACCTCTGGTTGGGAATGACTTGGACTTTGCTCCGCAAAGAGTGTAGATGAGAACGGTTTTGTTCCTTAAGAAAGAAATCCCGACTACCTCCGGCTACCTCGTTGAGGGCCATGTTGTCATTTTATTTCCTTCAAATTTTATGCATGCCCTCTTTCGCTCTACTCTCGGTAAGCGCGACGGTGCCTTGATAATTAATTAAGGCTGCCAAGTCAGTTTCGGTGATTTTTTCAATTTAAAAAAGTTTGTCTTGGTGTTTGGAAAAATTTTTGAGTTGTTCGACAAAGCTAAAGCTGATGACGACAGCACCTGCGATTGGTTCGGCAAATTGGGCGGTGAAATCGCGGCGGAGTTTGGAAGGCACGAGGGGGCACTAGGATCATTCAATGGGAAAGGGTGAATGGGTAATGGGTAATGGGAGAAATAAAAAGATATGCCAACCAGATATTCTCATAATATAATCAATTATTTACTAAAAGTATGGCCGTTATGGCACTTGGGCCTAGTTACCTATTACCTATTACCTATTACCAATATGACCAAACCAAAATCATCCCATTCAATGACCCCAGTGCCGGGCACCGCCTTTTTAAAAAACGACGACATCGTGATTTACAGCGGCTTTTATACACCGTTAGCCGTGCATCATCATCAACACGGGCACAACATGCTTATATTGTCACACACCGCCCCGATTGATTTATGATCAACGCGACTAAAGCGACTACCCTTTTGGCTACACCCCACCCTACAAGCATTCACTGATTACCTACAACCCCGCTATGAAAACGCAATAGCGCATATGGACATACTGATTGCCAAGTCCGAAAATGTGCGCTGACGTATTTAGGCAAAGACGCAGTGATTGTACATCCTCCCGGTGACACAGCGCGTTTAACTTGGCAAGGCCAAGGCGATTACTATACTAATGATAAATGAAAAATGACTAGATTAGTCATAAGTATATAATTTTACCTGAAATTTAATGACCTGTTGGCCCTTCGGAATGATCACGGATTTGAAGTACGTTCCATATATTATAATTAATGAACCGTTTATACCCCTTAAAAATAGTGGATTTAACGATTCAAGCCCCAAAAACGCCTCATCATCACCTCAGGCGAATAAGAATTACAGCGATTACAAAGACTTGCTAAAAATGTTGCGACGCTGTAGTTTTTCAGATATTTGGTGGCTCAAAACCTCCGAGGTTGCTCTCGCTTAAGCTTCGCTCTGAACATCGTTCCGAGCGAAGCGAGATAAGTTTGGTAAACCTCGGAGGTTTGCCCCCGGATTTTTCCGAACAACTATACTCCGCACCGGCACAAATTGCGCTTTTGTCATTTCGAACGGATGTGAGGAATCTTCTTGAAATGACTCAAGATTTCTCGCTTCGCTCAAATGACAAAAAAACTCAGTTTATGACGGTACCCAGTATAACTATACTTTGCACGGTAGAAAATTGGACTAAAAACACCTCCCTAAATCCCCTGACGTAAGGGGACTTTTCCACGGTTTTACTCCCCTCTTGAGCTATTCTATGCACATAAATTGCCTTAATATTAGTGTTTGTAAAAATTTATCCCCAATTTCATTGGGTTTTGGGCGGTTGGAATTCGTTCCTCACCCGAATGTTCCAATCAAAAATCGCTGATAAATCAATTAAATAAAAAAAAGAAAAAATGTGTGCGTAGAGTCGCCTCTTGAGAGGGGTAGGGGGGTTACTAATTGTTAATATTTAATTGTTAATAATTAATAATTAATTATTAATAATTAATAATTAGTAAGGGGTGGGGGTGTGTCAGGGGGGTCAAATCCTAACCGTTTGCAGTACACACATACCTAAATACGAAGACTTTGGCATGTCACCATTAGAATCTATGGTGGCTGGCAAACAGGTGGTTGGTGTAGCAGGGGGGGTTGTTAGAAACTGTGATATCGCAATAAACAGAAATTTTGCTTGAGCCACCGCCAAGCATTGATGCGATTTGTAAGACAGTAGAAACGATGATAGGACTTACGCATTGACAAAATAAATTTCTTGAGTATTCAATCAGTTACGTCTAAAAGGCCTAGACCTTTATTTGGAAAGTTTTAAAATAAAATAAATTGGTTACTTTGCTGAGTGCGTAAGTCTAGATGACACCACAACGGGCGTTGAATATGCGCTGGACTTGTGAGGCACAAGCCCAGCGTTTTCGGACGAAAATATTCTTGGAAAAAATGCTGCAACAAATTTTTTGCCGATGGCGAATAGCGAATAACGAATGGCGAATGGCGAATGGCGAATGGAACCAAAGCAAGTTCCTCTTAAATCAGTTTTCATTTTTCATTTTCCAACACGCTCCCCAAAAATCCCCGTCCCTATGCGTACAAACGTTGCTCCCTCCGCAATTGCAGCCACCATATCACCAGTCATACCCATCGACAACGTATCAAGCGCCAAGCCCGACTCCTGCAACTTAAGATAAGCGATACGCAAGGCTCGAAAAGGAATACGCTGCTGCTCAAAATCTTGACAAAGTGTTGGCAAAGCCATCAAACCACGCAAGCGCAAGCGCGGCAACTCTGCAATCGCCTGAGCTAAAGTGGGCAAATCAGTCAAATGGACTCCTGATTTTTGGGTTTCTTCACTAATATTAACCTGAATACACACATTCAAAGGCGGAAAATTCTCCGGCCGCTGTGCATTCAAACGTTGAGCATGTTTCAACTTATCCAACGACTGCACCCAATCAAAATTTTCCGCAATCAAACGGGTTTTATTACTCTGCAATGGGCCTATAAAATGCCACTCCAATGGATAATCGCGCAAAGCATCGATTTTTGGTACAGCCTCTTGCAAATAATTCTCACCAAAGCAAGTTTGACCACTATTGAATGCCGTTACAATATCCTCAACCGGGCGAGTTTTACTCACAGCCAACAACCGTATGCTCCCAGGGGAACGAGCAAATTGCCGCGCCGCCTCAGCAATACGTTTTCTTACTTTTTTTATCCTGGTGAGGGCATCAGAAATCATAAAAATTCTCTGGATTGAGGCGACTCATTCATATAGCGCAAAATGCACCACTGTCAAATCGCCTTAAAAACTATTGGAGAAAAACATTCGTTCCTAGCTTGTCTTGCACTCGAAGGGCTACTTCACCTTCTCAAAGGCGCGATTATCTTTGCGTAAAACTACCCCAAAAGAATTTAATAAGTCCATATAAAAATTAAACTCACTTCGCCCTCCCTAAAAGCTAGGACTTACGCATTGACAAAATAAATTTATTAAGTATTCAGTGAGTTACTTCTAAAAGGTCGATGCCTTCTATTCACGACAAAATCAACCAGTTAGTTACCTGAGTGCGTAAGCCCTAAAGGCTTGATCTATACTAGGACTCACGCCTTGAAAAATTTTACTCATACAGTATTCAATCATTTATGCACTTACAAAAAAAATAACACACCCCTTGCATCCCCGGAAAAGAGGGGACTTAACCGCGGTTTAACATCCCGGTTCAAAGGGGCTAGGGGTGTGTAGTGGGTACACTATATAGTATGGAGGCTCTTTCATCTAAAAAGCCAATGCCTTTAAATAGGCAATTTTTAAAAATAACAAAACTGTTAATTAGATTAGTGCGTCAGTCCTAAAGTTATACTTTGCACGGCTAAAAACTGGACTAAAAATCCACCCCTTGCATCCCCAAAAAAGAGGGGACTTTTCCACTGGTTGACTTACATCGAGAGAGGGGTGTGTAAAAAGCTAACCGTGCGCAGTATACTTCACTGTGTACAATCGGCCCTCAGTCAAGTAGGTACATGAAAGCAAGATACTGAATTTGCACAATAAATCATCCATCAAAGCGCCATCATGGCAAACTTATTAAAATGAGTGTACGCTTGCTTTTCAAATCCGCTATGGAATTTTACCAGCTTAAAAAAACCATTTTGGTGTATGGTTGGAGGACAGATCACATACTGCCCTCCTCAAAGGGGGCAACATAAATGAATAGGGGCGGTTTTTTTGCGATTGCAAACCCTTTAAAAAGACACCGCGCCCCGACGGCGACGGCATCGAATTATTTTAGGACTGACGCACTGAAGCAAATAACTAATTGACTAAACCAGACGCACTCAGGCAAATAATTTCTTTTTTATATAGCACACTGATCCAGGCAAAAGTTTTTGCGAAGCAAAAACTTTTACTTAGATCATAAATTATCTCGCTTCGCTCGGTAACTTCGTAAAGCGTTTTTTTATCTCGATTCCTTCTTTTTGAACCTGAGAACCGTGACACACGCCTAAATATACTAGGCACTTTCCGTGCGATTTGACTTTTTTTGTTTTTTTTGTCTCGGGGTAGGGGGTAACTTGGTTCCAAGCGGAACGAGATAAGAGCTACTATGCTCTCGCCCGTTACCTCGTTTATAAAGGAGCTTAGTATAGGCCAAAGTTTTTTAATAATACGTTCGCCTAAAATTGACTTAATTGACATCACGCGCCCCTAGACAAAACGGCGTTTTACAGACAACTCACAAAATCTGTCAATGAATTTCATTTATGAATGCGTCAGTCCTATATTTATTGACTTACATCAACAAGACGTCATGGCGCGAATATGGGCATTGAGGCGGCTTTTATGACGAGCGGCCTTGTTTTTATGAATTAAACCCTTATTAGCCATGCGGTCAACTAGGGGCACCGCGGCTTGATAAGCCGCTTGTGCCTCTGCTTGATTGCCAGCCGCAATGGCTTTAACTACTTTTTTTACAGAAGTACGCAACATAGAACGCTGACTGGTATTATGTTGACGATGCTTTTCAGCTTGCCGAGCGCGTTTTCTCGCTTGTGCAGAATTAGCCAATGTGTGACTCCTATCAGTTTAAAATCTGGATTATCTCGTATATTTAATGACTTATCAAGTGCTATCAAGCTATTTTGATTTTTTTTAATTGTAATTTATTGACTGCACTTTTACCATTTCTTAAAGTGGAGTTGATTATCTTATTTAAATAGGGTACTGCATTTTGTTGTGTAACAATTGATAAGAAGTCCATGCGGATGTTCAAGTAGACTGAAATCAGTTTTGCTCTTTCCAGCAACCCCGCAGTCTCGCGGCATAACACTGTTGAAAGCCTGTTCAAAAATGTTCAATTATTTCGTACCCTTTGCGTACTCGGACGAGCCACAAAATACGTCTTTATGGCGTTAGTCGCCCTTAGAACAGCGTCCCCATATCCTAAGTTCCTAATAAATAAGAACAGACAAATATAAAGTCTGCGTAATATAAACAGGAGGTTTGATATGAAACAAGGTTCGCATGTTGGTGCAGATGGTTGGATGGGATGCCAAGCGAAACTATAAACCGAGTCAAAAAAGCTTGACAGTTTTAAAATAACGTTTATAATGCGCGGCTCCTTTGTAACACCACCGACATTGAGTGGTTGGATGGGGAAGAAGCCAAGCGAAATTGAATAATTATAAACCGAGTCAAAAAAGCTTGACAGTTTTAAAACAACGTTTATAATGCGCGGCTCATTTGTAACACCACCGACATTGAGTGGTTGGATGGGGAAGAAGCCAAGCGAAATGAATTAATTATAAACCGAGTCAAAAAAGCTTGACAGTTTTAAAATAACGTTTATAATGCGCGGCTCCTTTGTAACACCACCGACATTGAGTGGTTGGATGGGGAAGAAGCCAAGCGAAATGAATTAATTATAAACCGAGTCAAAAAAGCTTGACAGTTTTAAAATAACGTTTATAATGCGCGGCTCCTTTGTAACACCACCGACATTGAGTGGTTGGATGGGGAAGAAGCCAAGTGAAATTGAATAATTATAAACCGAGTCAAAAAAGCTTGACAGTTTTAAAATAACGTTTATAATGCGCGGCTCCTTTGTAACACCACCGACATTGAGTGGTTGGATGCGGAAGAAGCCAAGCGATAATTAATTCTATTATAAACCGAGTCAAAAAAAGCTTGACAGTTTTAAAATAACGTTTATAATGCATGGCTCCTTTGTAACACCACCGACATTGAGTGGTTGGATGCGGAAGAAGCCAAGCGATAATTAATTCTATTATAAACCGAGTCAAAAAAAAGCTTGACAGTTTTAAAATAACGTTTATAATGCACGGCTCCTTTGCAACAATACAGGTAAGACAATATAAGTTGTCGGTGATTTTTTAGGTGAGGTAAAAAAACTCTTGTGTGCTAAATTATAGCACCTGTTTATTAGAGTTTACATGTTCTTTAAAAAATTAGATCAAGTAATTTGTGTGGGTACTTGCGTTGATAGATTGAAACAATAGAAAAAAATCAATGCAAGAAACCTTGCTCAATTTGAGTGTAACTTTTGCGTTGAACAGTAAAATTGCAACTATTTAAACTGAAGAGTTTGATCATGGCTCAGATTGAACGCTGGCGGCATGCTTAATACATGCAAGTCGAACGGTAACATGCCCTTCGGGGTGATGACGAGTGGCGGACGGGTGAGTAATGCATAGGAATCTACCCAGTAGACGGGGAACAACTTGGGGAAACTCAAGCTAATACCGCGTAAGCCTTACGGGGGATAGCGGGGGACTTTTTAGGAAGCCTCGCGATATTGGATGAGCCTATGCCGGATTAGCTAGTTGGTGGGGTAAAAGCTTACCAAGGCTACGATCCGTAGCTGGTCTGAGAGGACGATCAGCCACACTGGGACTGAGACACGGCCCAGACTCCTACGGGAGGCAGCAGTAGGGAATATTGGACAATGGGCGAAAGCTTGATCCAGCAATGCCGCGTGTGTGAAGAAGGCCTGCGGGTTGTAAAGCACTTTCAGTTGGGAAGAAAAGCTTTAGGTTAATACCCTGAAGTATTGACGTTACCAACAGAAGAAGCACCGGCTAACTCTGTGCCAGCAGCCGCGGTAATACAGAGGGTGCGAGCGTTAATCGGAATTACTGGGCGTAAAGCGTACGTAGGCGGTTGAGTCAGTCGGATGTGAAAGCCCAAGGCTTAACCTTGGAACTGCATTCGATACTACTCGGCTAGAGTACAGGAGAGGGAAGCGGAATTCCTAGTGTAGCGGTGAAATGCGTAGAGATTAGGAGGAACACCAGTGGCGAAGGCGGCTTCTTGGACTGATACTGACGCTGAGGTACGAAAGCGTGGGGAGCAAACAGGATTAGATACCCTGGTAGTCCACGCCCTAAACGATGAGAACTAGATGTTGGGGGAATTTAATCCCTTAGTATCGCAGCTAACGCGCTAAGTTCTCCGCCTGGGGAGTACGGCCGCAAGGTTAAAACTCAAATGAATTGACGGGGGCCCGCACAAGCGGTGGAGCATGTGGTTTAATTCGATGCAACGCGAAGAACCTTACCTGGCCTTGACATCCTTGGAACCTCGCAGAGATGTGAGGGTGCCTTCGGGAACCGAGAGACAGGTGCTGCATGGCTGTCGTCAGCTCGTGTCGTGAGATGTTGGGTTAAGTCCCGCAACGAGCGCAACCCTTATCCCTAGTTGCCAGCGATTCGGTCGGGAACTCTAGAGAGACTGCCGGTGACAAACCGGAGGAAGGTGGGGACGACGTCAAGTCATCATGGCCCTTACGGCCAGGGCTACACACGTGCTACAATGGGGTAGTACAAAGGGTTGCGAACCCGCGAGGGGGTGCTAATCTCACAAAACTACTCGTAGTCCGGATTGGAGTCTGCAACTCGACTCCATGAAGTTGGAATCGCTAGTAATCGCGGATCAGCATGTCGCGGTGAATACGTTCCCGGGCCTTGTACACACCGCCCGTCACACCATGGGAGTGGGCTGTACCAGAAGTAGGTAGTCTAACCGCAAGGGGGACGCTTACCACGGTATGGTTCATGACTGGGGTGAAGTCGTAACAAGGTAGCCGTAGGGGAACCTGCGGCTGGATCACCTCCTTTAAAGAAACTGTTTCAATATGCGGCGTTGAGTGCCCACACAAATTACTTGATCATCACCAAAGGTGGTAGCGTGACGGGTCTATAGCTCAGTTGGTTAGAGCGCACCCCTGATAAGGGTGAGGTCGGTGGTTCAAATCCACCTAGACCCACCATTCAGATGAGATGGTTTATTCGGGGGCTATAGCTTAGCTGGGAGAGCGCCTGATTTGCATTCAGGAGGTCAGCGGTTCGATCCCGCTTAGCTCCACCACACATATTTACAGAATATTTTTTATGTAGAGTGGTAAATGTTGAGTCGTCAAGGTTTACCACTAAATGATTGTTCTTTAAAAATTAGGAAACTGATGTAAAGCGCCAAATATTATCCAGTAAAAAATCGTCTGGATAATAGGTTGGGTATATTGCATTCGCAGTGATTAACTAAAACAAAACTTGTGACTCCAGAATTTTTGGGGTTATAGGGTTAAGTAAGTAAGCGCACACGGTGGATGCCTTGGCGATAACAGGCGATGAAGGACGTGGTAGTCTGCGATAAGCCTCGGGGAGCCGGCAAACAGGCTGTAATCCGGGGATTTCCGAATGGGGAAACCCACCTCGCAAGAGGTATCTACATTTGAATCTATAGGGTGTAGAAGCGAACCTAGGGAACTGAAACATCTAAGTACCTAGAGGAAAAAAAATCAACCGAGATTCCGTCAGTAGCGGCGAGCGAAAGCGGAGTAGCCCAGTCACATCAAGCTTGGGACTTTTAGCAGAACGGTTTGGAAAAGCCGACGATAGAGGGTGACAGTCCCGTATGTGAAAAGAGTCTCAAGTGGGTGGCTAAAGAGTAGGGCGGGACACGTGTTATCCTGTCTGAAGAATCTCCTTCGGGAGAGAGGGGGGACCATCCTCCAAGGCTAAATACTCGTTATCGACCGATAGTGAACCAGTACCGTGAGGGAAAGGCGAAAAGAACCCCTGTTAGGGGAGTGAAATAGAACCTGAAACCGTGTGCGTACAAGCAGTGGGAGCATAGTTAATGCTATGTGACTGCGTACCTTTTGTATAATGGGTCAGCGACTTACATCTCAGTGGCAAGCTTAACCGAATAGGGAAGGCGTAGGGAAACCGAGTCTGAATAGGGCGATTAAGTCTCTGGGAGTAGACCCGAAACCGAGCGATCTATCCATGGACAGGGTGAAGATGGGGTAATTCCTATTGGAGGCCCGCACCCACCGTCGTTGAAAAGCCGGGGGATGATCTGTGGATAGGAGTGAAAGGCTAATCAAGCTCGGAGATAGCTGGTTCTCCTCGAAAGCTATTTAGGTAGCGCCTCGTGTTTCACTCTCGGGGGTAGAGCACTGTTACGGCTAGGGGCTCACCTAGAGTTACCAAACCGTTGCAAACTCCGAATACCGAGAAGTGCAATCACGGGAGACACACGGCGGGTGCTAAGGTTCGTCGTGGAAAGGGAAACAGCCCAGACCGCCAGCTAAGGTCCCAAAATCATGGCTCAGTGGGAAACGATGTGGGAAGGCCTAGACAGCCAGGAGGTTGGCTTAGAAGCAGCCATCCTTTAAAGAAAGCGTAATAGCTCACTGGTCGAGTCGGCCTGCGCGGAAGATTTAACGGGGCTTAAGCCATGTACCGAAGCTGCGGATACTCTCTTGAGAGTATGGTAGAGGAGCGTTCTGTAAGCCAGTGAACGCAGGTTGTGAGATCTGCGGGAGGTATCAGAAGTGCGAATGCTGACATGAGTAGCGATAATGAATGTGAAAAACATTCACGCCGAAAGTCCAAGGTTTCCTCGCGCAACGTTAATCGGCGCAGGGTGAGTCGGCCCCTAAGGCGAGGCAGAAATGCGTAGTCGATGGGAAGCAGGTTAATATTCCTGCACTTCGTGTCATTGCGAAGGGGGGACGGAGAAGGCTAGGCCAGCCGGAGATTGGTTGTGCCGGTTCAAAGTCGTAGGCAGAGTACTTAGGAAAATCCGGGTGCTTAATGCTGAGAACTGAAGACGAGGTCTCTTCGGAGTATCGAAGTGGTTAATGCCATGCTTCCAAGAAAAGCCTCTAAGCCTCATATGACATGAAACCGTACCCAAAACCGACACAGGTGGACTGGGCGAGAATCCTAAGGCGCTTGAGAGAACTCGGGTGAAGGAACTAGGCAAAATAGCACCGTAACTTCGGGAGAAGGTGTGCCCTTGGTACGTGAACGGACTGGCTCCGGGAGCGGAAGAGGGTTGCAGTGACTAGGTGGCCGCGACTGTTTATTAAAAACATAGCACTCTGCAAACACGAAAGTGGACGTATAGGGTGTGACGCCTGCCCGGTGCCGGAAGGTTAATTGATGGCGTTAGCCGCAAGGCAAAGCGCTTGATCGAAGCCCCGGTAAACGGCGGCCGTAACTATAACGGTCCTAAGGTAGCGAAATTCCTTGTCGGGTAAGTTCCGACCTGCACGAATGGCGTAACGATGGCTACGCTGTCTCCACCCGAGACTCAGCGAAATTGAATTTGCTGTTAAGATGCAGTATACCCGCGGCTAGACGGAAAGACCCCGTGAACCTTTACTACAGCTTTACACTGGACTTTGAGCTTGCCTGTGTAGGATAGGTGGGAGGCTTTGAAGCCTCAACGCTAGTTGAGGTGGAGCCGTCCTTGAAATACCACCCTGGTATGTTCGGGGTTCTAACTTCGGCCCGTTATCCGGGTTGAGGACAGTGTATGGTGGGTAGTTTGACTGGGGCGGTCTCCTCCCAAAGAGTAACGGAGGAGTGCGAAGGTACCCTCAGCACGGTCGGAAATCGTGCAATGAGTGCAAAGGCATAAGGGTGCTTAACTGTGAGACAGACAAGTCGAACAGGTACGAAAGTAGGTCTTAGTGATCCGGTGGTTCTGTATGGAAGGGCCATCGCTCAACGGATAAAAGGTACTCCGGGGATAACAGGCTGATTCCTCCCAAGAGTTCACATCGACGGGGGAGTTTGGCACCTCGATGTCGGCTCATCACATCCTGGGGCTGTAGTCGGTCCCAAGGGTATGGCTGTTCGCCATTTAAAGTGGTACGCGAGCTGGGTTTAGAACGTCGTGAGACAGTTCGGTCCCTATCTGCCGTGGGCGTTGGAAATTTGAGAAGAGCTGCTCCTAGTACGAGAGGACCGGAGTGGACGTACCTCTGGTGTTCCAGTTATCATGCCAATGGTATTGCTGGGTAGCTATGTACGGACGGGATAACCGCTGAAAGCATCTAAGCGGGAAGCCTCCTTCAAGATGAGATTTCCCGACCTTTTGGTCCTTAAGGTCCGTTGAAGACTACGACGTTGATAGGCGGGGTGTGGAAGTGCAGTAATGTATGAAGCTAACCCGTACTAATTGACCGTGAGGCTTGACCCTATAACACCCAAAAGTTTTGGTGTCAAGTGACGAATGTAAGAGATAGATAACGCTAAACATCAGTTTCCTATGATTTTTGTTTGTATATATATCATTACAAACGCACAGGTTTTCTTGGCTGCCATAGCAAGTGTGAACCACCCGATACCTTCTCGAACTCGGAAGTGAAACCACTTAGCGCCGATGATAGTGTGGGGCTTCCCCATGCGAAAGTAGGACACTGCCAGGATTATAATCCAACCCCTGCAAGTTTAACTTGCAGGGGTTTTTTATTGCCTAAAGGGTGCCCCACAAGGTATAGGTATAGTCTAAAATGAGCCATTCGCCTCTTCGTCTGCCTTCTAACGCCTCGCTACCGCTACCATTTAGTTAAGGACAGATTTCCGTTTGTAGGATGAAGAAATATAAGCGTATCCACGTAAGTTACCTCGTTTTTTTGTAGATTACGCTGACACTAATCGGTTCCTACAAATTCTTAACTTAATGGCATTGCTTCTAACGTAAGCGCATTCCTGCCATTAGGCCTTAAAAAGCGGACCATAATCTATTAAGTCATTGTTTAACTATTTATTTAGGCCACTTATTTAAGCCTAAAAACACCCGACTCACTTAGCACCAACGAGAAAACCACATGACACCGGCTATGAATTCATGTACCCATCCTACACTCGCTTTGGACGGAAATCGCACCTTATCGTTCCAGCGCCGAAAAGGTTGGGAACGCTTTCCTCTTTACTCTGCAAAGATAGAATTTCACAGTGTACCTTGAAGTAAATAGAACAGTCTCATTCCTGATTATTTTGAAGAAAGTGCCCTCCAGTACAGTTTGGTTCGGTCGGTTAAACGGTCCGCAAAGAAGTCTTCTATGGCCTGTCCCATCTTCCATTCACGATTTTCCTTATCTTGGAGAAACTTTTCAACAACCCCGTAAAGTATGGTTCTGTCCAACCAAGCCGGCTCCGCAAAGAAAATAAAAAATAAATTTTCCAGGGCGCGATCCATTTCCAGATCATCAATTATCCCATCGGCTCCAGCAATGTCAGACATAATATCATCTATCTCCACATGGTTGCCAGATTACCGGCGGTGTCCCAAACAGAAATCGTATCGTCTTTCCCTTCAGTAGGCGCGGTATAGGTGGTTGTGATAACGCCTGTCTCATCAAAAAGTGAATTTACGGTCGGCCAGTTTACCTAAATTGGCTGACAGCTCATAACTCTTGGTGCCACCGCCAATAGCAATCTTCAGGGTTTCGCCATGGTGGACACACAGAGTTTTAGGCGAAGCAAACAGTTTGGTAGAGTAGACATTGACTTGGGCTTGGGCTGTATTACCCGTCACGTCTTGCACTTTGATCCAATAATCGCCTTTGACTAGGGGGCCGTGATCATGAATGGTTTCTTCTTCAACATCTTCAACACGGGCACAATGATCACAAGATTTTGAGGTACAGTCACCCAATTTCATAGTCCAACCATAAGGTGCACCACCACCAATTGCGGTGAAATCTGCACTCTTCTCTGGTAAAATGTATAGTATAAAGGTATAATATTAAAGGCATAATCGCGATATCGCTGGAAAACACTTATACGGTAGCGGTTGCGGTTTTGTCCATATCCGCCGCATCACATGAATGTTGTCCCTAACTCATCAGGTTCCCATTCAACCGAGTCAGCTTCTGTCTTATTCGATTGGCTCTTCGTGAACTAGGCATTCGTGGCAATCCAATGTTTTTTCCCAAAACCGCCTACGGCGCGAAAAGTCTGGGTTTCCCGTTGAGACACACGCGGTGACACTGGCTAATAAGTAAATCCAGAGCCACCGTTATGTCCGCAATGGCTTGCTTACCCGCAGAATAGCTTACTTGTCATGGTATAACTGCCAGCAACGTTTGGGGCCGTATAGTCTATTTCGTTACCAGTGGATTGGGCTGCACCCGCTGTAACCGTCACCTTGTAGGGTGACTTACCTCCCACAATCCGAACCTTGGCCTCTTCTTCACGCGCTAGGAACAGTTGTTGAGGACTTATGCTTTGCACCGTCACAAATTGCGCTTTTGTCATTTCTACTTGAGGATAAATCTTGTTTTCATGGCTCCATTGTTAGAGCGAAGCAAGGTTTCTCAAGTTCAAGTTCCCTCACTGAGTCGGGATCGTCGGGACATATGTGAAAAAAGACTCAGTTTATGACGATATTTAGTATACCTCAACTTCTGCTTTTGTTTGGTGATTCAAGTTGTCTGTTACTGTCAATTCCACCATTCCGCTCACATAAAATTGGTAACGCACTGAAGTAGCAGCTTTATCAATCGGCCGCCTATCGCCATGACTTACTTGTGACTATCTGATAAGGTGGTTCTTAAACTGGCAGTAATCAGTGCTCAGTAACCAGTGATCCGGAGTCCAAACTTTAGTTTGGCAGGAGTCCAAAGTTTGTAGTAGGCGATTCATCCAATGCCGCCTAGTGCTACATGAACGACAAACGAGATTCAGCCAGACTGATGGCCGTCAATTGTGGGCCATATCGCATAATGGCTCAAGGGATTTCAACTCATGGCCCTCGGCCCAACCGCTTCTTCCTTGTAGTTGACGGAGTTTGTTTGTAGTAGGCGATTCATCGCCTACCACCTAGTGGCTAAAGCCACTACTACAAACTAGTGCCTGAAAGCGGAAATCCCAGTACCACCCAGCCATGAGCGGTTCGTCTACGCTAAAAGCTAAAGGCGGCTTTTGCAGACTTATTTTAGTGCCCTTTAGGGTACTTGAGCTTTCAGACAACTGCTTTAGCTGTTGGCTGGAGTGGTCACCGCCCTTAAATAGTTTTTAAGGATTATCTTTTGGCCTAAAGACCTGTCATGTTTTTAAAAACATGACAAGTCTGATAGCTTTTCTGAACTTTAAAGTGTCGTCGAATGACGCAAAACGCAATTCTTCCACTCTACTGTCGCTACCGCTTGTTGGGAGACTGGTATCGGGTGAGGGTTGGGTAGCCTCTCCCGTCGCGTTTATTTTAACCTAACCATAACAACAAACCCAGTTCCATCAGTCACTACAACATGAAATTCCCGTTCTTATGGAACCACGTATGTGGCTTTTTCACCAGTCGCTTGGATTTCTCCCTTCGGTATTGCTGTCCAGAAGTAATTACCGCTACCACCACTCGCCGGCAGTGAACTCTAAACGCTTTCCAACGGACGCATTCGGTACTTCGGGAGGTTCTACAGTTAAGTCGGTTTCTTCCTCAGAAGCGTTTGTTGGTGGAATTGTATCGGGTGGGAGTTGAGTAGCGTCTATCAAGGCAATCTCTTTCTTGCCAGTCTCATCGCTGACGGAAACCCAAAACATCCCTTCTTTGGGAACGGTGTAGAAGGCGGTATTATCACCTGAAGGCTGGATTTATCCTTCCTTTGCATCCCAAGACAATTGGCCGTTACCACCTCTCGTTGTGAATTATAAACGCTCTCCTACGGACGCATACACTTCCTTAGATTCCAGTGTGATTGGCTCTGAAACTGGTATTTGCTTATCTTCCAACTCAAAAACTGCCGTAATATCCATATCTTTCTTCAGCGTCAAATCAAGCGGGTGTTCAAACACATCATTCGGCTGCCAGCATGAGAATATATGCTGTGGCTTAGCGATTAAGAACACCGTATCGCCACAATGGCGTTCTGCTTTTTCAGGTAGTATTTCCACTGTGCCATTCTCAGGCATAGAAATCTTCAGTTTCAACGCTTTCTTTTGGAAATGCGCCCCACGTCTCTTTATCGGCATCCATTGTCAAAGTACACTCGGCCTCCTCGCTGTCTTCACAATCGCCTTTCCAATGGCTAAACACATAACATCGTGAATCAGATATTGCCGTGAGTCACCTTTTCACCATGCGAGTAAGCTGGCTTATCCGGGGAATATTCCACTGTACCACTCTTAGGTGGAAAAACGTCTGTTGTCTTTATTTAAAAAATACTGAGTAGTGGTTCCGTCAGTGGCAGGCGGATTAGTGCTAGAATAGACGATTAGCGTCACACAAATCATAGAGATTCGACAGTTCGTCATCAATCACTTTAACAATTAGATCGAAAGTACCCTCCCTAGTCGGTGTCCAAGTAAACACACCACTGTTGGCGTTAATAGTTGCCCCAGATGGGGAAATGAACACAGAAATTAAGCGCCAAAGCGGCAAGCGTTGGACGGAAACGCCGTGAGACTTACCAACAAACCTTTAGGTTTGGGCGAGCCAAGGGACTAGTGCAGGAGGGCGGAAATACCCAGGCTGCCCCCTCATCGTTATACATAAGTCTTTTGGATATAGGGTGCATTCCTGATAAGTACAACGGATACTCGTTCCGAAACGGATATTTTTAATGGAGCCCCAACGTGGGGCCTACTCTTTAAAAGCCATAAAAATCAAGTATTTAAAAACTTATGTATAAGGATGAGGGCAGCCCCTCGCCTAGTACAACGGATTAGGGGAATAAACGGATTGATTTTTCGTTAGCAGCAGGTTTGCAAACGGCTCAAGACGTTTTGGCTCAAAAAACCTTTCTTTCATGTTGTTGCAAATCCCAAACCGCACTTTGATTGCAAAAATAAAGGAGTGATATCCCCTAATCCGTTGTACTCAGGGGTGGTATGAAAACTTCCGCTATCCTGCACTAGGAAAAAAATAATCGGCCCCCAAGACTTTGGACGGAAACGCCGTGAGACTTACCAACAAACCTTTAGGTTTGGGCGAGCCAACGGACTCGGAAAAAAATAATCATTTACACGCCATCGTCTCATTCTCTTCTAAAAACTGTTCCAGCAATAGGAACAAATTAATACGGTCATCAATTTCGCTTTCGCCATTGAAATAGTTCTCAATGGCCTTGTTTACAATCTCACAAGTGTCACTGTTGATAACAACTCGCAAGGTTTTAATTTTACCACTGGCATCTTCAAGCCGAATCACGTCTTCATCTGCGTCTGTGGGAGCGGTGTAAGTCACCGTTTCTCCCTCGGTTGTGGAGAACTTACCGTTATCGGCACGCCAAGTGTAATTATCCAGTCCCAATAAGGCTTGCAATTTGGCCTCTTCGCCGGGTGCTAAAGCCAATGATTGGGGCGTTATTTGAAGTTCTCCTTGATAAACAATAACATGACTTTTCGTTTCTTGTCCTGTGTTATCCGTAACGACAATGTTGACTTTTTCAGCAATGTCGGATGCCGTAAACGTGACGCGCTCGCCTTGTTCTGATGATAAACGGCCTTCGCCCGATACTTTCCAACTATACGGCGGTGTTCCGCCCAAAGCACGCACTTGGATCGTTTCGCCGGGCAATTTATAACTTTCTATCGGTGACACGTAAAAACCCGTCGTACTGACCAAGACGTTCACTTGTACCACGGCGCCAGCCTCATCGATAATGGTAATCACATCACGGCCAGCCACGTTGGCAGCAGTATAAGTTAACTTACCACCTTCTTTCTTTCCATCGCCGGTTAGTGTAGTCACATTATAATCACCATGCCCTCCACTGAGATTCAGTTCGGCTTCTTCCTCCCGTTGTAAGAATAATTCTGAGGGAGTCACTTTCAAGGCCGATGCGACGGTAACGGCAATAATCGCATTACGGCCTTCAGCGTCTCTCACAACGAGACTGTAGTCACCCGATACCGAAGGGGCGGTATAATAATAAGCTTCATCTTCTTCTTGAGTATAGGTACCACTGGTGGCCGAAATGGTATAAGGTGGCTCTCCGCCAGTGATTTGGAAGCGTTTTGCTTCTTCTGGCTCCATAATGAATTGATTAGGGGTGGCAATCAAACCGGCACCTACATTAATCACCGCCGTTTTAACATGGCCTTCTTTATCATTCACAGTTATTTCATAAACGCCTCGTACTTCCGGCGCCGTGTAACCCACATCTGTCCCTTCATACTTATTGAGTTCACCGGCAGATACTCGCCAACGGTAAGGTGGAAGTCCGCCAGAAACCACAAAATATTTCGTCGTATTGGGTGATAAATCGACGGCCAGTGGCGATAACATCATGCCTTTGGTAACCGTGACATTGAGCTCAACCTGAGCGCCGGCTTGATCAGTAATCGTCACAATGTCTAAAGTGGCAATCAGTGCCGCTTGGTAGCGCCAACTTTCACCACTACCGCTCACCCGGCCGGTATGGGCGGTGACTTGATAAGGGGGCATACCGCCGATGATTTGGAAAGATTTCGAGTCTTCTACCCCCAAGGTGAATGCTTCTGGATTGGTGGCGAGCTCAAACGGCGAACTGACAAACACTGGCACACTGGCGTGTAAATCATCACAATCCACTTTAATAACGGCAGAGCCGGGACTGAGGGCCTGTAATTCGGCACTGTTATTGACCGTGACAAACGGTTGTGCATTAGAACTGAAACGGCAATCGGCCGAATCGACGGGTTGCTGGCGGTTATCACGCAAAATTTTTGACAGATTAAGCGTTTGTTGTCCAGCCGTCGGGAGATAAACTGGCGAAGGTTCAATGACTAATCCCACCGCAGCTTCGGCCTCTACGGTGATTTGAATTTGAGCGGTTTGTTCACCAACACTGGCCGAAAGGGTGGCCGTCCCCGGCTTCAGTGCGGTGAGCAATCCTTTGGGACTGACTTCCAGTATGGAGGGATCACTGCTTTGCCAAGTCGCGCGATCCGTATAGTCTTGTTGACTTAAATCCGTTAACCTTGCTTGTAAAGACAAGGCTTGTGTTGCGCCCACCGTTAAGCGTCTATCGCCCCCCAAAATCTCTACCAGAATAATAGTATATTCCGGCTCTTCGACTGTTACCACTGCCACCGCTATTGCGCTACCATCAGTGACAGCAACACTATAGGTACCTTTCTCATGGGGTGCCGTATAACGGACGTTAGTGCCTGTCAGGGGTTGCAATTCTCCCCCGCTCATGACGACACCCGGCAGAATGTCAGCACGAACGCTCTGGCGCGTGACGCGCATGTTTCCTTTAACCGTCACCCACTGTAATGAATCAACATTCTCAGTCGTTGCAGAGAACTCAATGCTTTCTCCGGGTTTGAGAGAGGCCGAGGTTGGATCAATCGTGAGGCCGTTAGCATACAATGGGATGCCAAGGCCACTGAGTAAGACACTCAGCATAAATAGGTTAATTGAAAGAGGGTTATGTGTTTTCATTTTGGATTCCTTTTTTCAGCGACTGTCGAGTCAATATTAATGTGAGTTCGACTTTAATTTTCAAGAAGTTAGATAAATTTTATCGGAATCAATTGTTTAAATTAAAAAAACGGGTTGTAAACCCTTAATATTAATACGTCAATAACCTGAAAATCGTGGGCCAGAGACTGAAATGAGCCAGTCAAGGTTTTTTTAACTGATTGATAATAAAGTCATTATCAAGAAATCAATTTTATCTGAATCAATTGTTTAGAGTATTAAACCCTTAACATTAATATGTCAATAACCTGAAAATTGTGGGCCAGAGACTGAAATGAGCCAGTCAAGGTTTTTTATAACGGATTGAAGGTAGCCAGGTTGCCAGGTAGCCAGGGGCGATGCCCCTGGCTATATTAATGTCGTACCAAAGGGGCTTGCTAGGTAGCCAGATTGCCAGGTTGCCAGGTTGCCAAGTAGCCAGGGGCGATGCCCCTGGCTATATTAATGTCGTACCAAAGGGGCTTGCTAGGTAGCCAGATTGCTAGGTTGCCAGGTTGCCAAGTAGCCAGGGGCGATGCCCCTGGCTATATTAATATCGCCCCGTTGGGGCTTGCCAGGTAGCCTATATTAATGTCGTACCAAAGGGGCTGACTTTAAAATCTCTATTAGCCCCTTCGGTATGTATTATTAAAGCCAGTGTAACTACCTGGGAGAAATTAATTCCTTGAACAATCGTTTCGGGAATTCATTCGTCATTCCCGAAACAACCGTTCAAATCCTTTATTCTTTATTCGGCCTTTTCAACCGGTTCGTCTTGAGTAAACTTCTCAGTCATCAAGAACAAGGTTTCCCGATCTAATAACCAGAAATGGCCGGTAAAGAAATCTTCTAGTGCCTGTTTCATCTCCTTGTTATCCAGTCGGCCGTCTTAGCCCACGTAGGTGCTGATAATATCAGGGTTTTTGGCGATTTCTACATCAATGGTTGCCAGATTGCCGCCACTGTCTCGAACCGAAATCGTATTCTGCACCTCATAATTATCAGGCGCCGTGTACTCGGTGATGAGAGACACTTCTTCACCCGTTAAGCTTAATTGGGCATCCTTCAGTTGGCCGACATTGGTAATCAAGGTATAACTGCCGGTGCCACCGCTAATGGCAATTCTCAAGGTTTCACCCGGCTGGATGTATAAGGTTTTGGGTGAAGCCAGTAAGCGGGTGGAGTACACTTTGGCTTGTGCCTGTGCTTCCTTGCCGGCCGCATCCTGCACTTTCACTTGATAAGTGCCTTTTCTCAATGGCGCGATATAACTGATCGTGTCATCGGCAGTCTCGCTATAGTCGCCTCCTTCTAACTGCCAAGTATAAGGGGCACCACCGCCCGTGACGGTGAACTCGGCACTTTTACCCGGGAAAATCTGTCGCAGCGAAGGTGTAATCGATAAACCCGTCGAAGACACTTCTATGCTAGCCGTGGCGGTGGCACCGGCCGCATCCATGACATTAATGTGGGCGGTACCAAAATATTTGGGGGCCGTCCACACGACGGAATCACCTTCAGTCTTGTCCAATTCGCCTTTACTCACAAACCAGCGTTTTTCACCAACACCGCCGGCGGCTTGGAATGTCAGCGTTTCTTCGGCATCGACACGGCCGGCAACTGGCGTGATCAGTAAATCCAGCGTCACGGTGATTTCGGCACTGACTTGTTCACCCTGAGAGTCCGTCACGGTTAGGGTGTAGACACCGGCGACGTTTGGAGCCGTATAGTTTACCGTGTGTCCAGACTCATCGGTAGCCACATCGGCTTTACCCCCGGTGACGTTCACTGTGTAGTCTGACACTCCGCCTAATATCTGAATTTGAGTCTCGTCTTTAGGCACGAGGAACAGTTGTTGTTGACTTAACGACAACTCATCACCCACCAAGATTAAGATATCTTGGCTATTGCCCATTTCATCAGTCACTGTGACGGTATGCAGCCCGATCCGATCTGGGGCCGTATAGGTGACTTGTTCGCCCTGGTTATCAGTCAAATCGCCTTTAGTCATGCTCCAGAAATAGGGCGCGTCGCCATTACTGGCTCGGAGTTCAATGGTTTCACCGCCCTTAACCACAGCCCGTTTTGGTGTCACCTCTAACGGTGCCACTACCTCAACCTCGGCTTGCGTCTGGTTATCTGATTCATCCGTCACGGTCAATGTGACCGTGCCAGCCGCATCTGGTTGATAAATAAAGAGATTTTATCCTTGACGTTGCACGCCACGATGAGGTGTCATCTGATAAGGCGGTTGTCCGCCGGTGACCGAAAAGTGGACTTGTTCGCCTTTTTCTACCGTGGCAATGGCCGGTGTGATGTCCAGTTTGAGGCTTGGACGCACCACGATTGGGATCGGTAAGCTGGTTTCGCCCGCTTGGATATCCAGCCAAGTTGAACCGGTTTGGATACCCTTGACAATGCCTTGAGTCACGGAGGCAATTGAGGAATCACGGCTGTTATATTTCGCGCCTTCAAACGGGGTTTTGGCACCGAGTGAGCTTACCGAGTACACGTTCACCTGAGCGGTTGCGCCTTCGTGCAAAATCAGCACATTGGGTTCGACTTTTAAAACACGAGTATCGTCTCGCACTCTCAAGGGAATGTCCGTCTGCATATCACGGTAATCGGCCAATAGCCGGGTTTTTCCAAAGGCACGCGCCGTCACTTGTCCATCACTGTCCACTTGGGCAATGTTGTTATCTTCAGAGCGCAAGGTGGCTTCGGCGGTTAAATCGACCGAGGTGCCGTCAATCCGATAGCCTTTAACAGACACTGTCTGGGTTTCTCCGACAGATAAGTTTAAGGCCCCCGGCAACACTCGCAGTAATACCAGAAGGTCTTTTGAGGTTTCGTCTGAGGTAGCGTCTACCAAAGCCCAAGCAAAACGATTTCCATCCGTTACCCAAACATAAAATACACCTTCTTCGTTGGGCACCGTGTAGTTGGCGGTTGCATCGGAGGGCTGAATGTCGCCGCCTGTGGTTGCCCAGAAGAAATTACCATTTCCGCCATTGGCTTGGAATTGTAAGACTTGTCCGGACTTGGCGTGAACTTTTGCCGGTGTGACTGTGAGACCCAGTTCGCCAAAAACCGCCGTGATGTTCATGTCTTCCTTCAACCAGAAATATCGCGGATTTTCTTTACCAGAGATATCTGCCATCCATCCTAAGAATGCATGAGTATTGGGATCATCCGGTTTCGCCGTTAATGTGATTTCATCATTACAACGGTATTCCGCTTGTTCAGGTTCTATGACGATGGTGCCATTGTCAGCCGTGGTATTTAGTGTTAATACCTTGGGCGAGAAATGCGCGGTGATGTCGGTATTGGTATTCATTGTCAAGCTACAAGTGGCATCACTGCTGCCTTCACAGGCACCGGCCCAATGGCTAAATTCATAGCAGGATTTCGGCGTTGCGCTTAGGGTGACGGTTTCGCCTTGCGAATAAGCATTTTTAGTCGGCTCAACTCGGATTGAACCGCTGTTGTTGCTAGGCGATATGTCACTACTTAAGAAACAATTCACGGTGGTGTCTTCACTGACAGTGTTGTTAGTCGTGTCTGGATCATCAGTGGCGGCTTTGACACGGGCAGTATTGCTTAAAGTGCCGCAGGCCGTTGGTGAGACTGTCACTGTGAGTGGATTTACCGCGCCGGCCGCCAGCGTTGCCAAGTCACACGTCACGGTGCCGCTGTTTTCAGCACAGCGCCAATCGGTGCCGGTGGCACTGATAAACGTTACATTGGTTGGCAAGCTGTCTTCCATTGTCACATTGAACGCGGCATCCGGGCCGGCATTGTTCACCGTCAAGGTATAGGTGAGATTGCCACTGGTGGTTACCGAGTCAGCAAAGTCCGTTTGGGTTATACCTAGATTGGCTTCTGCGACTGGGGAAGGTACTGTAATGCTGATGGTTTCCTCATCGCTCAGTGGCGGAATGCCGTCATCCGTCACTTTGAGGGTGACATTGAAAGTACCGTGATTGCTCGGCATCCATGTAAATACGCCGCTGGTTGCGTCTATGCTGGCCACAATTGCGCTATTAACTAAGCTGAACTTTAAGGTGTTCCCATCGGGATCAGTGGCGCTGGCGGTGAAGTTTAATGTGTCGCCCAAGGTGACAGATTGATTACCAATGCTATCCAGCGCCGGGGCTTGGTTAGAAGTCGGCGGTGCTGAGACGGTGATGCTGATGGTTTCTTCATCGCTCAGTGGCGGTACGCCATCATCCGTGACTTTGACGGTGAGATTGAAAGTGCCGGCCGTGTCGGGCGTCCACGTCAATTCGCCGCTTGTCGCGTCTATGCTGGCCCCCGTTGGTGCATTTACCAAGCTGAACTTTAAGGTATTCCCATCGGGATCACTGGCGCTGGCGGTGACGCTTAAGGTGTTGCCCAAGGTGACAGATTGATTACCAATGCTATCCAGCACCGGGGCTTGGTTGGGTACCGGCGGTGCTGAGATGGTGATGCTGATGGTTTCTTCATCACTCAGTGGCGGTACGCCATCATCCGTGACTTTGACGGTGGCGTTGAAAGTGCCGGTCGTGTCGGCCGTCCACGTCAATACGCCGCTGTTCGCGTCTATGCAGGCCCCCGTTGGCGCATTTTCTAGGCTGAAAGTGAGGTTATTGCCATCTGGATCACTGGCGCTGGCGGTGACGCTTAATGTGTCGCCCAAGGTGACAGATTGATTACCAATGCTATCCAGCGCCGGGGCTTGGTTGGGTGCCGGCGGTGCTGAGACGGTGATGCTGATGGTTTCTTCATCACTCAGTGGCGGGATGCCATCGTCCGTGACTTTGATGGTGAGATTGAAAGTGCCGGTCGTGCCCGGTGTCCACGTAAATTCGCCGCTTGTGGCATCAATACTGGCCCCTGACAGTGGATTTCCTAGGCTGAAAGTCAGGTTATTGCCATCAAAGTCGGTGGCGGTGGCAGTGAAGCTTAAGGTGTCGCCCAAGCTGACTGTTTGGTTGCTTATGGCAAATAAGGCCGGTGCTTGGTTGGAGGACGTGACTGTCGTGGTTTCCGTGCTGCTGTTATTGGCAGTGTTTGGATCACTGATAGAAGAACTGACAGTCGCTGTATTGTTGAGCGTACCACTGGTGTTAGCCAAAACCGTGACGGTGATGGGGTTGGCCGTGGCGCCGGCCGCCAGCGTTGCTAAGTCGCAGGTGACGGTGTTGCCGCTTTGGTTACAAGTCCAGTCGGTGCCAGTGGCACTGATAAAGCCGACACTGGGCAACGTGTCTACCATTTGTACCTGAGTGGCGGCCGCTGGGCCGATATTGTTGACGGTTAGGGTGTAACTGAAATTGTTGCCGGCGGCGACAAAATCGTTTGAGTCCGTTTGGCTGATTTCCAAGTCGGCCCCCGGCCGTAACACGGTAATACTAAAGGTTTTCGTCTCACTGAGATTGGGGGTACCGTCGTCCGTGATTTTGACGGTGACATCGACAGTGCCAACGGTGCTGGTTGCCCAAACGAAATCGCCGGTTGTTGCGTCTATGCTGGCCCCGCTCGGCGCACTTACTAAGTCATAACTGAGGTTATTACTATTAGGATCAGTGGCGCTGACGGTGAAGTTCAAGGTATCGCCTACGGCGATAAGTTGAGGGCTTATGGTACTCAATACCGGCGAGCGGTTGGTGGCATGGATATCAAACGTTTGGACACGGTGATTACCCGAATCGGCGATATAAATATGGTCACCTCTGATGGTTCAGCTTTGTCAGTTTCCGTTGTTTAATGATTTCCGAAATAAAAACCTCCAGGTAGTTATACTGGCTTTAATAATACGCCCCGATCGATCTCAATAAAAAGCAACTCTCAAAAACGTAACAGTGCTATCGTCGGTTTCTTGCTAATCAAATGAAAAGGCATTATTTAACGCACGCAAGTGACGCTTGCATGCGCATGCATATTTGGATATCTCTTGCGTCAAAGCGCGTCAAAGCGCGTTTTCCATTTCAGTTGAATTTATAAGATTCAATTTAACCCTTAATTCGCATAAAAAAAATAGGAGTCCAATATGGAAAATGATGTCATCGATAAATTGATGAGTCCTCCCTAAATATTTATCTGAACATCTATAGCTTTCGTGGCTGACACTTCTGGTACATAAGTTTGTCGAAAAAA
>Ga0190343_1000025_pt1 | contig 82061 bp, 66 predicted proteins | sample 48721312_MG_FD_161664 | JGI IMG/M metagenome (GOLD analysis project Ga0190343, IMG submission 161664) | Hydrothermal vent microbial mat bacterial communities from Southern Trench, Guaymas Basin, Mexico - 4872-13-1-2_MG | ecosystem: Environmental > Aquatic > Marine > Hydrothermal vents >... | reverse complement strand
AGTTGATTCGGGATGCAAATTGATTGCCCATTCCACCACCTCAAAACTGCCAGACATCGTGATATAGAGTTTATTATAAACAATTGTCATCCATTCTGGAAAAGCGCCGGGCACTCTTTGTAATTCCGGGGGAATATCGCCTTTTATATCGCCGGTAGTTGCTTCGGCGGTATCTGAGGTATATCTGACCCAATGGTTATGTGCTTCATACTTATTGGCACTTAACGCATAATCCAGTTCGGTTTTCTCGCTAAAATCCAAACGGCTTAAATCAATCGCAATCATATCATTTTGAATATCACGCATTTTGAAATTCCAAGTCCCATCAACGGCATCAAAAGGCCCCATGACGTGTTGCTTGTCGATGGGATAAGGATCATAACCTTTTGTGGCATCCCTCAATACCGTAAACTGAGCCGCTGGATTATTACGATCCCACGTTTCGGCCCCATGCGGATCGCGTTCTTTCGCAGCCCCAAAACCCACGCCCATGCTGGCAACAATCAATAGATTGTCTTTTAGAATCAGATGGCTTGCTACATTTTGGATATAAATACCACTCACCAATTTATTAGTTTCTGTATCAATGACGGCAACATCCATTGTCCCGGTATTGCCAACCAATAGATATTTTCCGTAAAGGGCCAAGTCTTTTGGATGCGCTTGCTCATTACCCACCGGAATCCCAGGGCCGCCATAGCCATTTCTAATCCAATCCGCGATGATTTTCAACTCAGGTTCATCTTCTGTAAACAAAACCCCGCCGGGATGAAATTCAACCGTTTCATCTTGATCACCAAATCCGCCCATAGCAACCGGAATGACTGCCCGAAGTAATGGACTTTTAAAAGGTTGCCCTCCGATTGAATTAAGGGCGGCTGACAAAAAGTTGAGTTTTGCATCCGGCCCAGTGATAAGGCCTCCCGCATAATAATTATGACATGTTGAACATCTGGCCCTTAAAATGGCATTAATTCCGCCGATGCGACTGTCTTTTAATGCCGTTTTAATCTCTTCATCTGAATAGCCTCTGTTATGTAAATCAGTCAAAGTTGCTTGGCTTAATTCAGAACGACCATAAAATGCTTCATCATCAAACCCACCAACAACACGGACTTTTCCAGCCAATTTGTTATCGCTGACTTCTAAATCAACCACAAACACTTGATCCAAATAACGAATCGCAACCCATGCCATGGTGCCATCCGGCGAAAATTCAATGTCTTGAGCATAATAATCTAAAGGAATGCTGTTGACGACTTTATCAATCGTCGTATCAATAACCGACGCATAGTTTGAAAACTCATTAGTCACGACTAAAAAACGCCCCTCAGGATGTAAAACAGCAGTATAGGGACGGCTGCCCACTTGAATGCGTTTAATCACTTTGTTCGTCTTGGTATCAACCACCGAGACTTCATTGCCGGGATTGTTTTCGGTGCCGGCCAAAGTCACATAAAGCTTTGAATTATCAGCACTTAATGTCACTCTAGTCGGCTTGTCTCTATGGGGTTGTGCTGTTCGATTTTGAATGTTATTGGCAACCGGCGTTAAATCGTTTTTCTTAAAGTCGGACTTATATCGCCAGACTTCACTGGTTAAACGATCAAACCGAGTCATGAAATAAGCGGAGCGGGTTTCGGCAAACACATTATTGAGCCAAAGAGTGGCCCCCAATACAATAATTAACAGCAAGTTGAATTTTGTCATCAAAATACTTCCTTAAATTGACGCTCCAGCGTCTATGGTTACAGGATTTGGTGAATGTAGGAACGGTAACGGGTCAATTTATTCATACCAACATCCTTTGAATTATCTGGTATCTTACATGTTCCGAAGGAGGAGATTAGCGCGGTTTACTGATTTAGGTGGATAAAAATTTTTGTTAGTCTCACCCTTGCCAAGCGGGTTTGGGATATCAAACCAGTCGGCAATATCTTCAAACAGCGACCGGATGAAAGGTGCGTCATCTGCACATTTGGGTACTTTCCTTTTCCATGTCACCGGTTACGATTAGTTTGATCCGCGCCATATTCAACCCTCATCCTCATTGCTTCCAATCTCTCCCTGTTCGTAGAGATCGCCCAGTTTGAAGCTTTCCAGCCACTCACGGTTGCAAAGTTCGTCTAGCCGCGTTGGCATGGGGCCGCCAGGTGCTTTCATGACATACACCTTTTCAGGTGTTGCGCTCAGTTCGTCCAAAAGGACTGTTGAGTGCGTTGCCAACAGCACAGTCAGATTGTGTTGTCGTACCCACCGGCTTGTCCGGCGGAGAAAAGCGCGTAGTGCATAAGGGTGCAGACTGTTTTCCGGCTCATCAATCGCTACCACGCTTTCGTTTTCTGCACTCGCAACCTCGCAAAACAGCACAAGGAGCTGAAGGATACCGTTTGCTTCAGTAGCAAGAGGACTGGGAAGTTCTTGGCTGGGCTGGTAGATACGCGCAGCTAGGGTGTTACCCGCTTCTACAAAGTCTAGTGCTGCAACTGTATTGGGGAACGCAGCGGCAAGTCCCTCGACAACAAATTGGTAGCGATGATGGTTGAGACGTTCTTGATGCCAGCGTCGCAACAGGGCTAGTGCATTAATTCCCCTCGTATCTAAAATACGATCTTCGGAAGTATTGGAACCTTGCCAGCGCAAACGCCATAAATCGGGATCGTGATAGACGGCGATGCGTTGAAGGAATGAGGCTACTTTGCGTAATGCCGGTTCGGGTGCGCCCCTATCCATCAGCATTCTTAGGCCAATTTTGGAACCAGGTTCGATTCGTTCTCTTCCATAAGAAAATGCGCCCAGCCCATCACGAGAGAATATCTCTCGTTCTTGTTCAGTCAGACGCTCGTTGGTCAGGTAATCCACTGAACCCTCGCGCGGAACAAGCTGAATTCTCCAACTCACCGTGTCAATGTCGAGACCAATCTCTACCGGTTCTTCTTCACTGATTTTCCAAGTTTTTAGATTACTGCTGCCTCCTAGAACTTGACTCACTGCTTCAGGCAGGCTACGTTCATAAGCAACCCGCAAAAGTTTTAAAATCAGCAGGAGTGTTGTTTTGCCCATACCATTAGCCCCAATTACTACACTCAATTGGCTGGGAGTCCAGTCTACCTGCCTTAGCACACGTAGATTGCGAATATGAAGCGTAAATTGAGGTGCTTGAGGTGGCTGGGAAACTTTTTTTAACAGGGGAACAACTTTTATTGCGTTCGTCGTCTCGTGGGCGGTAATTCCCTGCTGTCTACTTTCCCATTTCTCCAAATGCCCCAATACTCTGTTTTTGAAGCCGTTTCCTTGCCCCCATTCGCTGGCACACTTATTCCAGACTAAATCATCATGCTTTAGCTTTTCATAGACTTGTTTTTTGATGCTATCTGCGTAGTCGCCGATTACTCTGAGCCGTGCCTCTTGGTATTGCCTTTCTCGAAGGCTGATATGATCATGAACCAAAGCGAATAAATTCCCTTGTTTAAGCTCCTTTAGTTTGGAGACGACTGGATTGATCAACTTATCAAGCCACTGAGTTGCTTCCCGCGATGCCTTAGCCCGAATTGCGGCATACAAATTAAGGTTCGAGTATTCCCCGTTGCGCCGACAACTTGCATAGACTACCGCGGCATAGCGTGTTGCTTGGATCGCTGCATATAATCCATCCAATGGATCACGCAAGGGGGCATCTGAAGGTAATAGGTGCAGAGCCATTGTCTTTTTGAGTTGCTCATCTACATCATCGCAGAACCTAGGGCGAAGCTCATTAGTCGCATTATTTATGAATTTCTTCGCATCATCTATCAGTTCACGCTGTTCGTTTTCCTCTTTTTGACGAAGTTGTACCAAGCAATTATCAATAGCGATTTGCAAGCGATTGCGATCATCTTGCAAAGCATCAAAAGCGATGATGCGTTCTTGGTCAATTATGTCCAGAAGCCCGGCACTCTCCAAAACACGAAGGCATTCATCAATCTTCAAATCCTGTCCGAATTCCCGATCACCGTTTGCACCATTTACTTGCTCAGCATCACCCTGATCTATCAACACAAGCAATGTGCGCGGGATTGCTTGACGTAGTTCGGCATCGCCTGTCATGGTGTGCAGTAAAGTACGCAAGCTTGGATCGGGCGCATCTTTGAAAGGGGTACATAATACAATTATAGAATGCTGATTACGCATGTACTCGTAGAAGTCAGCGCGTGATTCCACTGGACTATCTAGTCCTATGGTGTCGATAAGGGTGATATCCAATCCCGTGGTACCGCCGGGCAAAGGATATGGAACGACAACAGTCATCATATAGGGTAGCATAGCGGTAGGCTCTTTGCCATGGTTTATCTTTTCAAAAAGAGTTTTCAGGGCTTGTAAATTCCCCACATTGCTCTCATTCCACCACCATTCTTTTTTTGTACGCCCGGCTAGCTTGGCACGTTCAAGTAGATGAGCCGAAAATGTTTCGTAGCTACTATCAAAGTGGCGAATTACCTCATCGAGCGGATCCACTGTGCGCCGTTTTTCACCATCTGTAAAACTTTTCTGGTACTCCGTATAATCCGTCATATTACGAATTACCCGTTGAATTTCTTGGGGGGTAGGTTCTGTATCGCCTTCCCCTTTAACTGCCACCGGCTGACGGCGATACCATTCGGTTTCTGCATAGATAGCAATTTCTTTTTGCATCTCCTTTTCTTTAACAGGCTCAATGAGAAGACCGAGTTTTCCGGTTTTATCCGCTTGTGGCGCACGAATGCACACTTCACACACTGTGGTACGGCCTGCGCCTATGGACAAGACTGAGTTCTTTTTCAGGCTTGCCTTGTCAGTTAGCTTCTCGTCAATCAGGAGATTAGCAGCGACAGCAATGAGAGAATATTTTCCGATTCCAACACTGCCAATGAAAACAATAGGATGGGCGCGATTATCCAAGAATGCCTTCTGCTTGCGGATGGCTTCAATCCAATGCACGGCTGTTGTTTCGGCTGTTGTGTCTGAAGAAGCTACTTTATTTAGCTGTTCAAGCTGATTAAGCACGGATTGGACGTTAGATTCGTTCATGAGTAAATAGCCTGTATATTAATAACGGGGGTAGTCCCTACAAACCAATGCAGGTATTAAAAATCAATGATTTGTAGGAACGGATATGGCCAACAAATCTCGCCATGTTAACGCGGCGCGTATTCAGGAACTGTAGGGGCTCCCTCAATGCCATTAAGTTAAGAATAACTAACTAACTGATTTGATCAAAGTAGTACAACAGATACTCGAAATAAACGGATAAAAAAACCTAAAAAATCAGAAGTAGTACAACGGATACTCGAAATAAACGGATAAAAAAACCTAAAAAATCCTAAGTAGTACAACGGATACTCGAAATAAACGGATAAAAAAACCTAAAAAAAGCCTAATTTTACAAAATTGATTAATTCCTAAAATCCGTTTATTTCGCAAGGTATCCGTTGTACTTGGGCAGCTTAACTTAATGGCATTGAGGGGCTCCCTTAAGTGTTCGCCCACAATCCAAAATCCAAACTATAGCCAATTTCCAATTAGCTTAATTCAGAACCACCATAAAATAAATGCTTTATCATCAAACCCACCAATAACTTAGCATTATAACTCTGTGACACTCTGTGGACTGAAAAAATGGGTTATTTAGACGACCTAATTTGGGGGCCATAAAACATTTTGAATGATTTCAAATCAAATCATGGCCCACAAAATGAAATATAGCATTTTCCGCTTGAATGAAATACAAAGCCGTAAAATAACGCTCCAACCCCGATAGGGGTTGAATGTGAATAGCCCCAGGTGAAACCTGGGGGGAATTAACACCCCCAAAACAACCCCGATAGGGGTTGAATGATAGGGAGAAATAACCTGGGTTTGGTTTGTATTTAACCAAATCGGGAAATGCTATAAACGCAAAAGTCACTTGCGTGCGTTAATTGTTAGCATTATAACTCTGTGACACTCTGTGGCACTCTGTGAACTGAAAAAATGGGTTATTTAGACGACCTAATTTGGGGGCCATTTCAAATCAAATCATGGCCCACAAAATGAAATAAACGCAAAAGTCACTTGCGTGCGTTAATTGTTAACATTATAACTCTGTGACACTCTGTGGCACTCTGTGAACTGAAAAAAAGGGGTTATTTAGACGACCTAATTTTGGGGCCATAAAACATTTTGAAGGTTTTCAAATCAAATCATGGCCCACAAAATGAAATAAACGCATGCATACGCAAAAGACGCAAGAGACAACCAAATAAACGCGGCGCATGCATGCGTCACTAGCGTGCGTTAAAATCCTTTATTTCATAATAATTAATTCAACCCTTAATCCGCATTAAAGGCTTTTGCTATCTTCTTAGCAGTGCCGCTGGGTAAGTCTCTTTTATTTTAAAGCTTTTGAAGCCCATATATAAAATTCCGCCTAAAGCCAACATGTTGATAAGCATTCGATTATCTCCTTGAGAGAATGAAGTCCAAATTTACAGCAAGAAAGAATTTACTTGTTTTTTTCAAAATCAATGCCTGATGCACCCAGATATTCTTGAAATTTTTGCTCAAACAGTTTTTCTTGTTGTTCGGTTAATAATTTTTGGCCTTCACCGATGTTTCCTTGACGGATAAAAGCGCCTTGTATCGAACCCTGTTCCAGCATTTTTCCAGTCAGATGATCAAATTTATTATTATATTTTTTCATAAAAGCAAAACTGGATTTTTCCAAGATTGCCGAAAAGTGTTCTGGTGCAATCTTAAATCCAAAAAAATCAATAACTTTTTGTATACTACCCCGTGGATCATGAATTAAATCTTCATATTGTAACAATAGAACATTAGGATCGTCTTTATGTTCCAACCAGCCTGCAACATGTTTAAACCAAGATTTAAACTGAACTTTACCCCGCATAAACCGTTCAAAAAACTCAGAAAACGTTCCCTTGAACCCCAAATGTGATTGGTAAAAATGAAAAAAAGAAACCAAAACATCTTTACCATTTCGCACGATATAGATATATTTACAAGGCCCTTTAGGTATTGCATTGTAAGACAGATGGCTCTTTATAATGCGAGGAGAGGGATAATCCTCAAGTTCCGCTATTGTCATAATATTGAAAATCAGAAAACGTTCCAAAAAAGGAGAAACCATAGAAATATGCTGGAAATCAATTTTCCCATCATGGGTCAACAAATAAAGGATCATTTGTACCCAAGTCGTTCCTGAACGTGGATAAGTGACTATAAAGATATCATCAGGACGTGGAACAAAATCCAATCGTACTAATCGGATAAATTCAATTTTCTTATGAAGTTCAGATAATCCGTTAATGGCCCATTTTAATCCGATAGCAATGCCTTTTAAAAAAATTGAGGCCATCTTTTTTAGTTGTGATTTCATATTTATACCGGCTTTTATTTAAATCGACAATGTCACATTAGCAAATGCTAATAGACGAAGTGGTTATAATTCGTGTTATTTAGAAACCGAGTTTTTTCAAAAAACTTGATATCGAACACACCATTATTGAAATGTGACATTGTCAAGTTAACCACTTATTAATAGCATTCAGTTGCATTCAGTGAGCAAGAGCAATTCACCAATGCTTGGTGCCTGATTCGCAACCATCGCTTCTAACAACATCTTAACATCTGTCATCAGTTGGCTAATTGTGTCTGCCCCAAAGCGATTACTTTGATATGAGACGATAAACGATAATTCTGAGGCGGGGAATACCATCAGAGTGAGAGGATATTTGTTCCTATCAATCGTATCCACAGAAAGAATTTTCAGCGGACTAATCCGTTTTTTCAAGTCGCTATCTATGGGATAGTTTTCAAAAACGATAATGCTTTCAAACAGCGGCGTTTTACTCGGTACATCACTCCACTTTTGAATATCAGTTAGCGGTGTAAAACTGTATTGTTCACGTTCAACCTGTTCAGCATGTAGCTGTTGTAACCAAGGCAACAATAAAGTCTCCTCCGAAATGCTCACTCGCACCGGCAAGGTATTAATGAACAACCCCACCATAGATTCAACCCCTGTCAACGGTATCGAACGGCCAGACACTGTTGCGCCAAAAACAATATCCGCCTTGCGACTGTACCGACTCAAAAGCAATGCCCACGCCCCTTGTACCAAGGTATTCAATGTCAGGTGATGCTGTCGCGCCAAGGATTGCAAGGCTTCCGTCGTTGCCTTGGACAAGCTAAACGTTTGTTCTTCATAATCATACTTTTGGCACCGTGCCATTTGCTTATCCACTCGAAAAGGCGTGGGTGCAGTAAAGCCTTTGAGTTGAACTCTCCAAAAAGCTTTGGTTTCAGAAATATCTTGTTGCTGTAACCACGTAATGTAATTGCGATAGGAACGCGGCTGTTCTAAACGTAGTTGTCGTTCTTGGCAAAAGGCTTTATAAAAAGCGAAAACTTCTTTGAAAAGGAGAGGTGAACTCCAACCATCTATTATTATATGATGTTGAGTCCAGATAAAATGATAATGTTCGTCGGTAACCTGAATCAGGGCACAGCGCATCAGAGTGGCTCTATTCAGATCAAAGCCCATTTTTAGATCGGCATGAAGGAACTCCGCTAATTGTTTTCGCTGTTCTATTGTCGTGAGATCACGCCAATCTTGTTGTAGCCAAGATAGCTTTACTTGTGAATGTACAAGTTGGAGTGGTGTTTCTAAACTTTCCCAAACGAAGGCCGTCCGTAATACGGCGTGCCTGTCTATCAAGTGCTGCCAAGCCCGCCTAAAGGCAGAATGATTGAGAGAGCCTTCAAGTATAAAGTCTGATTGCACAATATACGCGCCTGAAGTTGGGGTATCAAGTGTATAAAATAACATTTCCTTCTGTGTCTGTGACAGTGGGTAAATGTCATTAATCTGACGATTGCCAATGATTCGATCCAAGAGGGATTGATTGATATGGGCTAATGGAAAGTCCGAAGGTGTGTAGCCCCCGATTTCGGGTAACTGACAATGCGCTATCAGTGCTTGTAGGGCCGTTATAAAACTTTGCGCCAAACGCTCTATCGTTGAACTTTTAAAATGATTTTTGCTGTAGCTCCAATCAAACCGCAGTTGCTCCTCGCTGATGAGGCCATCGATCTCCAATAAGTGAGAACGAGGATTAGCGGCACCATGGATCGCACCACTGTTTTCAGAGGCCAAACCCAACAACGGTTCGGTTGAGAAGTGATGAAACTGGCCCAAATAATTAAAGCTCACCTGCGCTTGGGGCAAAGCTTGTAAACGCGAAGTCGCTTCGGTATTGAGATATCTAAGTGCGCCATAGCCAATACCATGCTGAGGTATTTGACCCAATTGTTCTTTAATCGTTTTGAGATATGCTCCCGCGTTGTCAGGAACGGCACGAAGGTCAAGTAATACTGGAAAAATACTGGTAAACCAACCGACCGTGCGTGATAAATCAATTTCTTCAAATAATTCTTCGCGCCCGTGTCCCTCAAGATCAATCAGCAAAATATTCTCACCGCTCCACCCCGCAAAACTTTGTACTAAAGCCGTTAGAAGGACATCGTTAATCTGAGTTCGATAGGCTTTAGGTACCTCGCTCAACAAGGCGCGTGTTTGTTCCACGTTCAAAGACACGGTGACTTGGGTGGTATTGGCGACAGTATTTGCCTGATGTGAGGCAGGATAATCCACCGGCAAAGGTTTTACTTGCCAGCGAGCGTCGGCCAACCATTCATCTAACTCGGCATTGAGGGTGTCTGAGATGGCATATTCCGTCAAGCGTTTGGCCCACTGTTGGAACGAAGTCGTTTTCTGGGGTAATGCTATCACCTCACCACGACTCAATTGTTGATAGGCGGTAATGACATCTTCTAATAAAATACGCCAAGAAACACCATCCACTGCTAAGTGATGGATGACAAAAAACAAACGATTGGGTTGGTTATGACCCATTTTAAATAATGCCACTCGCCACAACGGCCCCTTGATAAAATTAAGACTCGTTTGTAATTCTGCCGTGGTTGATTCAATCGCTGTATGTTGTGGATCGCAGGTGAGTTCGGATAAATCTTTAACCTTTATCAGTGAACAGTCAGAAGGATTCAGTGAACAGTCAGAAGGATTCATTTGTTCTCGGCTATCTGAAAAGCGTAACCGCAGTGCGTCATGGTGTTGCAACAGTTGCGAAATGATGGCTTCTAACTGTTCTAGTTGAAGCTCAGGTGAGACTTTCAATAAAACCGCCTGATTGAAATGATGCGCTTCTGGCAGTTCTTGTTCAAAGAACCAATGCTGAATGGGGCTCAGTGGCACCTTCCCGGTGACTAAACCTTGTTCAGCTTGGCGCGATAAACAGGTCTTGGCAACCGTTGCTAATTCGGCAATGGTTTGATGTTGGAACAATTGTCTGGGTGTTAGTTGTAAATCACCAGCCTGATTGGCACGGGAAATCACTTGAATGCTAATAATAGAATCTCCGCCCAATTCAAAGAAGTTGTCATGGACACCCACTCGTTCAACGCCCAACACATCTGCCCAAATACCTGCTAACAGTTCTTCCTCTGGGGTACGAGGCGCGACCAACTGTTCCTTTGATACCTTACGGTTTACTGACAACTGGGACAACGCACGACGGTCTATCTTACCGTTTGGCGTGAGCGGCAGAGCTTCTAACGTCACCAAAGCCGAGGGTATCATATAATCGGGTAATCGTTCTTTCAGGAAATCACGTAATGCTGTATTTTCAATGAGTTGCCCTTTATGCGGTACGAAATAGGCGACTAAACGCTTGTCTGTCTGCGAGATTTCATGGACAATCACGGCATTTTCTCGCACATCAGGATATTGAGCCAACACCGCTTCGATTTCACCCAATTCAATCCGAAAACCACGAATCTTGACTTGATTATCTATGCGACCTAAGTATTCAATATTGCCATCTGGCAGATAGCGAGCTAAGTCACCTGTTTTATAAAGGCGTGCCTCCGATTTTGGATTATTAGAGTCCCATCCAAAATCGACAAACGGATTAGGGATGAATTTTGCTACCGTTAATTCAGGGCGGTTGAGATAGCCGCGAGCAACGCCCGCACCGCCAATGTGTAATTCACCCGGTATACCGATGGGAACCAGCATCTGATGATTGTCTAGGATGTAGATTTGGGTATTAGCGATGGGGCTGCCTATGGGAAGTTTGTCTTGATATTCAGCCGAGTTTTCAAATATCGTCGCGCAAACCGTTGCTTCGGTAGGCCCGTAGGCATTAAAAACGCGTCGGCCTTTTGACCACCCAGCAACCAACTCTGGTGAACAACTTTCCCCTGCCACAATAAGGCATTGCAAATCTAATTCTTCTTCTCTTGGTAAAATACTGAGTGCTGTCGGCGGGAGTGTCAGATGGGTAATAGCATGTTGACGCAATAATTGCATCAAGGTATGCCCCGGTAGTAAATCATCTGACTTGGCTAAACAAAGTTGTGCCCCAGAACACAGACTCATAACCATTTCCGATATTGAAGCATCAAAGCTCAAAGAAGCAAATTGAAGAATCCGGCTGTCCGATTGCACACCAAAGATTTTAATCTGAGCTTGGGCAAGATTACATAATCCGCGATGTTCGATCAGAACCCCTTTGGGTTTCCCGGTTGAACCCGATGTATAAATCACATAAGCCAAATTTTCTGGCCCCACCTCACAGGCTGGATTTTCATAACGATACCGTGACAACGCCTTTGCTTCAACCTCTAAACAAACCACCTGCGCCTTAGTTTCTGGCAATCTGTCTTTTAAGCTTTCTTGAGTCAATAACACCGATATCTGAGCATCTTCCAACATAAATGCTAAACGCGCTTCTGGATAAGCTGGATCAAGTGGCAAGTATGCTCCCCCAGCCTTGAGAATCCCTAGCAAGCCTATCACCATCGATAGTGAACGCTCTATACAAATCCCCACCAAGACGTCAGGCTCAACATCCAAGGTTTGCAGATGGTGTGCGAGTTGATTGGCTTTGCTATTTAATTCGCTATAGGTGAGTTGTTGATCTTCAAACACTATAGCAACAGCATTCGGCGTTGTTTCGACTTGGGCTTCAAATAGATCAACCAACGTCTTATCATACGGATAATCCGTTGCGGTGTCGTTAAATTCAACTAAGATTTTATTTAGCTCTGCATCGGGCATGATTTGCAATTCCCGAATTGGCACATCCGGCTGACGGAGGACTTCACCTAAAAGAAATTCAAACCTGATCTTGAGACATTCAATTTCATCCTCCTTAAAAGCCCCAAGGTTATAATCAAAATTGACCAGAATATCACGTTGTCCATGGAATTTATCGACAAATATGGCTAAAGCCGTTTGTTCAAAACCATGTGACAATGATATAAATTCAACGGTACTACCAACAAAACTCATATCGTAATTATGATCCATATAAGACAGCACTAAATCAAAAAGCCGTTGCCGATTTCCCTGTTTAGGCAGCAATTGTTTGTTGATTTCACTAATGGGTACACTTTGAGACCAATAATTCTTCAGCAATTCTTTCCAAATCGCTTGAATCAGTTCAATAAAGTTCAAGTCGGTTCCAAAACGAAACCAAGCCGGAATAACATTCGTTAAAAGCCCCACTGTCTGCTTAAAAGGGGCTGTACTCAAATTCTGCGTGGGTAATCCAATAACCAAATCTTCTCGATCACACGTCCTAACAAAATAACAATACAATGCCCCTAAAATGACGTGGAAAGTTGAGACATTATTTTCTTCAGAAAAGTCAATGAGTTGGTTATAAAAGGGCAGCTTTAGATGTAGAACCGACCGTTGGCTTTTCATGGTTTCGCTATGGGCAGCATACCGATGCACCATGAGCGGTTCTGGCACTTTGTGGTATTTATCTATCCAGTAACGTTTGGCTTTAGCGAACTTTTTAGAGTCTAGGTATGCTTGATCCTTTTGAACAAAATCTTGATAAGAATAATGTTTCGGTTCATCATTAGAGATTCTTGTTGCTAGTGCGTTGTATGTCATAGAAACTCGCTGGACAATCAGATACCTCGCCCATCCATCGACAATAAGATGATGATATTTTTGAAACCAGTAATAACAATTATCCGATGCTTTGCATAATGCAAATTGAAATAATAGTTCGTCGTCGAGTTGGAAAAGCTTGACAAATTCTTGCTGCATCCATTCGATTGCCAATTGGTGGGCATTTTCCTGAACGGAGAAATCATAAAAGTCTAGTTTGAGGTGGACATTTTCGGCAAAGGTTTGCGTGGGCAAACTTTCCTCCTCGTGAAGAATGATGCGTAGTGCGTCATTATCATCAATGACTTGCTTGAGAGCCTTTTCAAAAAGGGTGGGATCAATCGGCCCCTCTATCCGCAAATAGCCACCGATATTGTACAGCGGCACATCAGGATGCAGGATTTGGTCAAACCAAATCTCCCTTTGGGGAGAGGTGAGGGGGTAATGATTGTTGGTTTTGATTGGTGCTATCATTTTCAAATATTCTGGTTGATAGGGTAGGCAAGCGTCAATGCCATTAAGTTAAGAATAAATCCATACTTGTAGGGTGGGTAACTGGTTTTTGTTGCCCACCATTCCCCTCTAGTGCAGGATCGCTCCAATACCCATACCCGCCTTGGGATAAATCCCAAGGCTAAAAGCTAAAGTCGGCTAAAGCCGACTAAAAACATCCTTAATTCCTTAGTGCCCTTTAGGGTACTTTAGCTTTTAGCCTTGAAATTTATTTCAAGGTGGTCTGGGGATTTCCGCTCTCCTGCACTAGTGTCCATCCGGAAACACGAACCCCGTGTCATTTCGACTGAAGGAAGAAATCGATACACGTTGATAATCCAAAGAATCTCACTTCGCTCGAAATGACATCCCGTTAGAAATTGGAGTTTCTGGATGATCCCTCTGGTTATTCTGCCGTATTTTCTTAAACCGTTCACTATACTGTTTTTCTTCAACAATTTTCACTTTTACCGGCACTTTATAATTTTGCAAATGTTCTCGACAATAGTGCTTAAGACGCTTAGTCAATGGTTTTTTGTCTTCTTCTTTTAAAAGTCTCACTTTGGCACAAACAATATTGCCGGTTATGGCATTTTGTTCTCCGTAAACAGTCACTTCAGCCACATTATCAAATGATTGTATAACGCTTTCTACTTCTGCTGGATAAACTTTTTCACCACCTACATTAATAATTTCAGATTGACGACCTAAAATTTTTAGATATTCTCCGTCTATTTCAACCACATCTTTGGTATTAAACCACCCATCCTCAATAAAAGGAGTCGGTGCATTAAGATAACCCAACATAGCGGAACTCGCTTTAATTTGTAAAATCCCTTCTACAACACGAGTTTGGAAGCCTTCTCCGCCTACTTTTACCCATAAAGAATTTGAACTTTTAGATTTTGAACGAAGTATACCAAGTTCCGAAAGACCATACTTTTGGATCAATTTAATGTGAGGAAACAATCCCTGAAAACGAGCTAATGTACTTTCAGGCATTGGCTCAGTTCCATAGGTGACTATCTTGAGGGAAGACAAATCATATCTTTTATATGACTCACTCAAGAGAATTAAGTTAATGAAAGTTGGAGAGACCGGTAATAATTCAACTTTATATTTTTCAACCCGTTCTAAAATTCTATCCGGAGAGCGAGTTTGGGCTGTTACTATGCAACCGCCGTTGGATAAAGTGTAGAACATTGTTTCTAGTCCACCGATGTGGTCATATAGTAAAAATGTTAGCGTTATGTAGTTATACCTGGGAATTTTAAATTTTTCTAACAGTTTTACTAAATCATGCACTGCTGCTTTACTTTTTCCGGTTGAACCTGAAGAAAATAGAACTAAGCCAGCATGACTTGATGTTTTTAAACGGGTGTAAAACTCATGGTGGGCAACATTTGGTAACTTTGTGATTTTCAGATGGTCATTATCATCTATAGAAAAAGAAATTTCCGCCTGTGCGATTTCAATAAATTCCGCTTGTTGGGATTCAATAGATCGGGTTAAAGGAACCAGAATACACGCATGTTCCATTAAAGCCAGAAAAAGAGCAATCGAATTAGGAGAGAAATCGGCTTCTAAAACAACAACTTTTCCTTTTTCAATATTTTCAGACTGAATACGATTTTGCCAGTAGTTGATACGTTCTAACAGCCAAGCATAGCTGTATGTTTTATCTTTCCAAACAATGGCATTTTTTTCGTTATTTTTTTCAAATACGGCTAATAAAAAATCAATAAGCATTATGATACACCACCTAAAAAAATGACTTGTCCGGTGACAAAATTGCTTTCAGGGCGAATAAAAAAATCAATCACATTAGAAATATCTCTAAATTCACCCAGACGATGGATAGATTGTTGACTAAGGAGCGCATCGATTTTTTCTTGAGGGACAGAACGAATTAAATCTGTTTCAACCGGTGTGGGACCAATAGCATTCACTGTAATCCCCATTTCTGCTAATTCTTTGGCAAGTATTTCTGTTAAACTCACAATAGCCGCTTTAGAAGCGGCATAAATAGCTTCTCCTTCTAATTTTAAAGGTGTCGCTACCGTTGCAAAATTCACAATCCTACCATAATGATTTCGTTTCATTAATTTAGCAGCTTCACGACAGAAAAGGAATGTACCTATGACATTTGTATTCAAAATATTTTGGACAGTCTTCAATGGAGTCAAAAGCATAAGATTCATTGAAGCTATGCCGGCATTATTAATAAGCACATCTAATTGACCCTATTTTTTGCGTACTTCAGCAAACATGGCTTTAACTTTGCTTTCATCTGCAACATCTAAAAAAAAATGTTGATAATTATCAAACGCATAATCAACAGCATTGCGACTACAGCCAATGACTTGAAAACCTTTATCAACATAATATTCAACTAAGTATCTGCCAATCCCTTTTCGAGTGCCCGTGATTAGCATAATTTTGGAATTACTCATCAGTCAATTTCCTCGTTCAAAAGCATAGCAATATAATCAATTAATGAAGCCACCGTTCTAAATGGACTATTTCTTTGAGACATTGCCCTTTCATCAGCAAGTGTTATAGACACATTACACTCTTCTTGTAATTTTTCTTCAATGGCTACAATTAAATTGACGAGCCCTAACGAGTCTAACTGTCCGAATTTACCAAATAAAACGGTGGTTTCAGATTTTTCTAACTGCTTTTCTTGGGGTAGTTCTTGATTAATTTCATCAAGTACATTAAAAACAGCTTGTTTAATTTCTTCTCTCGTCATTAGTTGACTACCTTAATATTTTTTAATTAAAAAAAACCAGTCTCACTGATAAATGCAAAACGTCTGGGTGGGTAAATTTTCCTTTCCTCCTCGTGAAAAATAAGGCGTAGCGCGTTTTCATCAATGACTGAGGGCCTTTTCAAATCAATGGGGTCAGAGACTCGATTGATTTGACTTTGTTCACGATACGATAAGATTTCCTATCCCCACCCGAAGCGCATGGCTTAGCTTGACGGCTGTTGTTCTATCGACTCTTTAAAATAATCATTACCCAACTCCCAAGCCTTATCAATCAATAGGGTCTGATTTGAGCTTTTCAAGATAAAACCTGTAATTCTCATTAGCGATAAAAATCGGATCACGATTGTTACCACGAATAATCATAAATTGCGGATGACCAACCAAACGGGGAAGAGGTGTTATGATTACCAAAAAAGGTTGGTCAATTATTTCAGTGTCAAAAAATAAATTTTCATCCACCGACGTTTCTGCCAGAAACTTGGTTTCTTTGGTCATCAAAATACTCCCTTAAAGGTTGCACCTATATCGATCCATCGAATCAGGGTTAGTAATTCCTCATCAGTTAAATAACGATGCTGTTGAGTCATTAACAAGTCAATTAATGCACTTTGACTTGATAACGCTTCTCTTTCATTAATAGATTTCTTATCCGCAAAGTTACCACTGTCAGGTTCTTTCAAACGATGCAATGTTTCATAAGAGCGTGTGTAATGTTTTGTTTTTTCAGCCGTTAAATCTAAAGCCGTATGACTGCCATGACATTTCACACATTTCTTATCAAGAATAGGCTGAACATCCTTAACATAATCAATGGAAATAAAATCAGTCATTTTGGCACCTTTTGCGGCAGGATTTCGACGTTTATGTTCTTGTTTATTCCAAGTCGCCATGACTTTGGATGATTCAGTCACAATATCGAAAGGCCCGATGCCATCCGTTGGTTTTTCCGTTAAAGAACCATGACAGCCCCCACAACTACCCGCAAATTGACTTCTAGGAATGGATAGGGTATATTTTTTACCCGCTTGAGTAGAAAACAGGCGTTGTAAGGTATAAACCGCACGTTTGTTGGCATCAAGTGCTTGAACAATCCACGCCACATTTGGAGGAACTTCCACATATAAAGAACCATCAGCTTCAAGAGGCACTTCGCCCACAATCCCTTTTTTAGTATGGACACCTTTGCTCACTGCCGTAGCAAAAGGGTCTTCATCATCAATAGGTTGTACATCATCATAAGTAGTACAACGGATACTCGAAATAAACGGATAAAAAAACCTAAAAAATTCCTAATTTTACAAAATTTATTAATTCCTAAAATCCGTTTCGGAACGCGTATCCGTTGTACTTGGGCAGCTTAACTTGATGGCATTGAGGGGCTCCCTTAAGTGTTCGCCCACAATCCAAAATCCAAACTATAGCCAATTTCCAATTAGCTTAATTCAGAACCACCATAAAATAAATGCTTTATCATCAAACCCACCAATAACTTAGCATTATAACTCTGTGGCACTCTGTGAACTGAAAAAATGGGTTATTTAGACGACCTAATTTGGGGGCCATAAAACATTTTGAAGGTTTTCAAATCAAATCATGGCCCACAAAATGAAATAAACGCAAAAGTCACTTGCGTGCGTTAATTGTTAACATTATAACTCTGTGACACTCTGTGGCACTCTGTGAACTGAAAAAAATGGGTTATTTAGACGACCTAATTTGGGGGCCATAAAACATTTTGAAGGTTTTCAAATCAAATCATGGCCCACAAAATGAAATAAACGCACGCACGCAAGAGACAACCAAATAAACGCGGCGCATGCTTGCGTCACTAACGTGCGTTAAAATCCTTTATTTCATAATAATTAATTCAACCCTTAATCCGCATTAAAGGCTTTTGCTATCTTCTTAGCAGTGCCGCTGGGTAAGTCTCTTTTATCCTTGAAATGTTGCTCTATAATCTCTACATCGGCATTATTCCATATTTTGTTGAATAACTCACAGGCTTTAATAACAAGATTAATACCATCAGAAATATTAGGTGCATAAAGCACTTTCAAGTGTTCATATTCTTTTATCTTATTGATCTGAACATCGGTAAATCCGGTGGTAGCAATGATATAAGCAGTTTCCTTACGCAGTGTGTTAATGTTGAGCATGACTGCATCGGGCGTAGTAAAATCTACCACCACATCCGGCTCAAACCAATTAACCAATTCACCAATGAATTCCTTGGACTCAACTACAAAATCAAATTCATCTGGCTTAATCACTCATGTTACGCACTCAGCTTCCACAAGCCTTGGGATAAATCCCAAGGCTAAAAGCGCCAGGAACCTAAAGGTGACTAAAACTCACTTAGCGCGTTTTCCGATTCAATTAAGTACCAAATTCTCGCATCGCAAAGGTTTTCTTCAGCCCGAATCCCGTATTCGCGGGGATATTCGCGGGGAATTAAAGTTCCGTTTATTCAAACGGAAAGTGCTATATGAGTTAGTTTTAGCTGACTAACGCTTGCAAGCTTTGGGATTTATCCCAAGGCTTGGAAGTTCAGTGCGTAACATCAGTTAATCACTTTATTCTTTGCGACAAAAACTAGCGCAAACCTTTTGTCATGGCGGAGATTCTGTTTTTGAAATATGTGTCACTTTGGTATTACCTAACGCAAAGATTAATCCGGCTTGATTAATGATAACGGCATTCATCATATTGAAACCTAAGAAAAAAGCACCTCCAATATCAAGTCTCACTGGAACAAGAAGAATTTTAAGCGTGTTTTGCAAATTGCCAATGTCAAAGAGTTCACACAATCTGGATAAGCTACCTTCCATTAGAATCACTTGAGCCAAATCAGTAGCAATGGATGTCGCCCCCTTCAAGGAAATAGATACATTGGCTTTCTTGATGGCAATAGCATCGTTGACACCATCTCCAATAAAACAAACTACGTTGCCCTTTTTCTGCAATTGTTCAACAATCTGAGCTTGGTTTTCTGGCAAAACCTCATAATAATAACTATCCATACCTAAATGTTTTGCCCGTTTTTCGGTAGGATGCTTATGATCACCTGACACGATGGCAATATGTTTAATACCACGTTGCCGCAAACCACTTATCATTTGTTTCACCTCAAAACGCACCGAGGGTTGTATTTCAATCGCTCCTTTGATTTCATGATTGATAGCAACCATAATCAAAGAATAACCATTATTATGAGAATGCGTCATTGCTTTTGGTATAGCAATGCCTAGCGTTTTCATAAAACGAAGACTACCCACTCTGATAGTCTTATTTTCAACGAACACTGAAATGCCTAAGCCAATTTGGTATTGAGAATCTTCTATGTCTGGTAAAGTGAGGTTGAATTCATTTGCTTTTTTCAATATCGCGTTGGCAATGGGATGCTTTAACCTACCTTCAGCCGCCGCCGCATAAGTTAAGAGTTCATTTTCGTTAGAATCATCACAAAGAATGATTTGCCCACTGTGAGAGTACCTGTTTTATCAAAAAGTATAGTATCCACTTGATTCAAGCATTCAACGGAACGCCCATCTTTGACTAGGATACCTTTATGAGCGGCTAAATTGAGAACGAATTCTCCAGTATCGACGACAACAATATCATTCAATGAATAGCCACAACAGATGGAACCTGTAAAGTGAATAGTAGGAGCAATCCCTTGTGGTTACCCCTTCCGTGTAGGAGCAATCTCTTGTGGTTGCCCCTTTTAAGGTGGTATTTTAGATCGAATGCTTTTGAGCACGACTAAACCCACATGCTTAGCCCGCCGTTCAACAGCAATTCGACTTCGATTGGGTAGACGTTTTTCACATTTGGAACCTTCAATTGGATAGTATTGCCGTAATATCGCATCCTCTTCCTCAGACCAACAATTTTTCGGTTTGGAGGGAGTTAAATCACCATACGCTTCCGATCGCTTTCTTAATTTTTTGCTTATGGCATTTATGGTTCGCCCCGGCAGAAGTGTTTGCAATTCTTCAATCTCTAAGTCAAAATTCTTGTTAAGAATGTCAATTTCTTTTTCAGACCAAAGGCGGTTTTGCACAGTTAAACCTAGATGCACGGCTCGGTTTTGGACAGCGGCTCTGCTTCTTTTCGGCAAACGTTCGTAGCAGTCGGGGCCTTCAGAAAGGTAGTACTGTCGCATTATCGCCTCTTCTCCTTCCGACCAATCTGATTTTTCAGTTAAGCATACCCCCAAAAATCTTGCCCGCTGTCGGATGGCTACTCGACTTCGATTCGGCATATATTTATCACACTTCCCGCCTTCGGTTGGATAGTATTGCCGTACTATCGCATCTTCTTCCTCAGACCACTTTTGTTTTTGTCTAGTGAAAGTTAATTCACCACACGCGTAAGAAAGCTTTCTTTTGTTTTCAATGGCAGACTTGCTTCGATCCGGCAAAAGTGTTTGTAACGCTTCAAGACTTAAGGAAGAATGGCTTTTAAGGATGTCAATTTCTTCTTCACACCACGGAGGATTCTTTTCCGCAGCCAAGCCTAGTAAGTTCGCTCGTTGTTGGGTAGCTTTTTTGCTTCGATTTGGCACACGTTTGTAGCAGTCAGGGCCTTCAGATTGGTAGTACTGTTGTAGCACAGCATCTTCCTCGGACGACCAGAGAGGTTGTGTTTTTAAACCGAGTTCTTTAGCCTTCGCGATCACGGCGGCCTTTGACCGCTTTAACCCCTTTAACCGCGGTAACCGCTTGACACAGGCAACACCTTCGATGGGATAGAATTGTTCTAGAATCTTTAATTCACGAGTAGACCATCTTTTGAATGAAGATGGACGATCATAGTTGGCCACGATCATGCCCATGCGATAAGCTTTAGCGTGGATAGAACCTTTACTACGGTAAGGCATTCGTTTGCGAATGCCTTTAGTTCGCTCCTTAAGATAGTACTTGTGTAGTATTTGTTCTTCTTTAAGTGTCCATGATCTCATCATTTTGATTTTGGAGTTTAAGGGTTTGACTTGGTTCAAGGGTGCCACTCTCAAACTTAACTGGGGAAAAATTGACCTCCCCACGCCAACCCTGAACTAAAAATAGGGGACAGAGGAATAAATAATATACTTGTCAGAAGGGCATAGTCAAGGTTGCTTCGAGAATAAATGTGGTCTGTCCCCCATTATTTACCCCATTATTTATTACCTATCCTACACTCGCTCGGCTCTTTTGGTAATTGCAACATGGGGGCAAGCGCGTTTGTCATCGCTGCCGTCAGACCAGAGCCATACAGTAACAAGGCTGCTGGCATGCCAAAATGAAATAAGAACACGCCACCAATTAGCACACTGCCCGGTATATAAGATAACAGCATTGTACGATTTAAATTTTTCTTAAAGCCGTTGGCAATCTCGAATAATTGATCTAATTGCTGTAATGATTGGCTCACTAATACAATTTGTGCGCTATCGGTGGCAACGGTGGTGGCTCCGCGTAAAGAAACCGATACATCCGCTTGTTGCAGGGCAATTGCATCATTAATCCCATCCCCAACAAAACAGACTTTGTGCCCTTGCTGTTGCAACTGTTTAATCATATCAGCTTTACCTTCTGGTAAGACTTCGGCAAAAAACTCATCAATGTTTAAGCGTTGGGCTAAATGTTGGGTTGGTTGCTGATGATCGCCAGATAAAATATACAATTTCAAACCGCGTTGATGTAATTGTTTGATCAGTGTTGCCGTTTCTGGTCGCAATTGTTTTTTTTGTTCAGCGGAAAATTTGTCCATTGCTATAGCTAATCGTCTACAACTCGCATCTTTAGCAGGTACAAGATGATCTTGAAAAAGTGCTATTTTATGAGGCTCCCATACTTTCGCTTCCTGACCAAATTCTTGGTAGAATAATTCCCTTAATTCTTCAAGTACTGGATCATGGGTAAAACACATATCGACATGAGCTTCAATAAACTCTCCGGTTGCTACGGTTTCTTTGCCAGTTGCCCTGACCCAAATTTTGTGAGTCATACTCTGTGGTAGCATTATAACTCACCTCCCAATCTTTGCTTATTATAATTCGTTAATCCGCCCGCTTTGATGATGGCAGTTAGTGGGCAAAAATCGCAAAATTCATAGTGCTTGCTATGAACGATAAAGTATTGCAGGGCAACGTTAACCGTCACTTCTTCACCAATTATTGTCTCATCATAAGAATGTTCATAGATAATAGGCAATAAAAGCCCCATATTGATACAGTTACGAAAGAATATTCTGGCAAAACTTTTGGCGATTATAACCCGTGCGCCAGCATAAGCTAAAGCTTGCGGAGCGGTTTCACGACTGGAACCACAAGCAAATTCGTGTCCAGCAAAAATGAAAACAAGTGCCCTCGCCAGAAAACGTGGTAGGTAATAGGGGAAGATTTTCTTGTTGAATGTGATGAACTAGTTCACGACATTCATCAAATTCTCGTTGTGATATTGCTGGAAAACCAATTAGTACTTCATATGCGAATTAAGGGTTGAATTAATTATTATGAAATCAATGTTCTACATTTTTCATTTTTATATCGATATTCGTACCAAAGGGGCTTTAGCCCCAAAGGGGCGTGTTATTAAAGCCTGGGGCATCGCCCCAGGTTTCAATGGATTTTTCAACCCTTAATTCGCATTTCATGAGCACCTACACTTGCAGTCAATTCTAGTAGTTCTTTTTTCTCTTCAAGAGAAGGTTTACGTGTGTATGCACCTTGAATGCCATCACGTATGTCGTCTTCAATTTGAACGTATTTTAAATGTTTAGATTGTGCAGGGTTCCAGCTAGATAGAAATTCGTGAATAATTTTAGAATTCACTTGTTATGTACTCCTTATTTCTATTATCGTTCCCAGATTCTATTTGAATGCGATTAAATTAAGGCGAATACGCAGGTTCACTACTATAACAGTCTATTCCGATAAATTGTCATGCGTTTATTGTAAAATTAAAAATGCGTTGGTACTTAGTTGTTTTTTTTGGTCATCAAAATACTCCCTTAAAGGTTGCACCTATATCAATCCACCGAATCAGGGTTAGTAATTCCTCTCGTTTTTACCACCTGGAACGAAGTATCGCTCAATCCAGCCTACACCCTGTTATAACTTCGCTGGCTTATATTCGGAAAAAGTAGCCTTCCAAGTTTTGGCAAAATCCCGTTCCATACTTTGAAAATCTTCTAAAATGGCTTGCTGTATATACTTTGAGCATTTTGTGTCAGACTTTTTAAACGAAAAAATTAACTGCGGAATTAAATATTTGAAAAAAGCCAGCCACTGTGCCCAGCTTATGGATAAAGGATTTTTTGTCACGATTACTTTGCCGGCATTCATTCCAGCCGCCACCCCATGAGCAAGGAAAAGTTTAGCGTGATTTCCGATTGGGACAGCCTCTTTGAGAGATGCGCCTTGGTGAATCTCCCTAGCGAAGTACACAATACGCACAATAACTTCAATCAATAACACTGGTATCATACCAGCTAGGAAATGCCTGAAATCATACCCAGAACGGTACATTTGTTGAGAAATTTCACCCACTGTGTAGCCTTTTTCACCAATGGAACCCACTTGAATAAATTGTAACAAAGGCATTAACGGAGCTGGAATACCACTTTTCGTATTGACATCAGATAATAGGTGACCACCTACCGGTCTAATCGCCTGAAAAATACGTGTGAATAGTTCTTTTCCTTGCATAAACGGTGCTTGGGTGTTTTGATAGATCAATTTGCCGTTCTTATCAATGGCGGTGAAGCCACCTGAGAGTATATCTCTCACCCCAAATATCCAAGCTAACAAAGGATCATGACCAAGCGTTTTAAAACGGTGAGTGCGAGGATTAAGACCAAAGATTGGTTTGTTTAAACCGCCGCTATGGGAAGCATCAAAGGGAACTTTGAAATTAGCCTCTAGTTGACGGATTTTGTCATCAGGTAATATTTGTCCAAATTGATCTTTTACCCAATTCGATAAGACACCTCCTTTTGAAGCTTTTTTTCCCATGAAACTCGCATGAGCAGGTACTTGCACCAAGAAAATATCAATTAAGCCTCCTAAAACACCGGCAATTCCAGCGATCAGATAGTCGTCAGGGATCAAAGCATTGAGTTTGCGAAATTGATTTTCTAGTTGTGTATGACGTTTGAAGACTTCTTGGATTTCGCTAGAATCAAGTAAATCGTTAATGGATATATTTTCTGGTGTCGCTAATTGCGCCTCTGCAAGTATTTCATTCCAAGGGCGCAGACAAAAGCTAGGAGAAACTGGCTCGATCCTTTTGGCAACAGTAGGTTTTGGCAAAGTACGCTTAAATTGTTGAATCATTTTCTCACTGGAAATAATAGCATCATCAAGCTCTTGGCTCTGGCGTTGATTTTCTTGAGCCAGTCTATCATGGGTTTTGGCCTGATGGAGTCAAACGCGCAATTCATTATCAAATGGCTGATTCATTTATAAGTTTTTAAAATTGTAGAATCATGGACTTCAAACCTATGCCGCTAAGTCAGCTTGGAGATCCCTGATGATGCCCTGTAATATGATGTTGAGACTTTGCAAGTATTCGCTCCTTTTCTGATTGTTGTTTACCTCTTTACCTAGATGTGCAAAAATCGCGTCACGTTTTCTTATAGCCTGTTGCAATAACATTTCTTTGCGCTCAATCAATTTCTTTCGATTCTTTCTGTTGATAATGGCATATCCCCCAATACCCAAAATTACTGCTGGTGCTGCCAGTACACCGATACCCGCCACCATGCCCCCGCCAATTAAACTACCAGCCGTAGCGAGTCCAGACGTAATACCAGCAGCAGAGAGTCCTGTGACTGAGCCACCATAGAAGAGTGCAGCGAAACCAATCGCCCCGCCCGTTCCGACACCCGTTGCTGCAGCTAATATTTCTGGAAGATCACTACTCTCAATCGTCCGACTAGAATCTTGGATAGCTTGATTGGCTTCATTTAGAGCTTTTTCTACGGGTTTAAGCGCATCCAAATTAGTGTAAATAATTTCTTTTTTATCCATAAACTTTTACCATTACGATTAAAAATGATTAATTGGTACGTCCAACATGACAAGCAATCATGTTGATTTGGCATTATGCCAAAGTTCCTCGTTCCCACCGCTCCAGCATCAAGTAAAAACGAAGTACAAAACTCATCATAACAAATACTCGACGTTGGAACGTCTCAATACGCATTAATGATAAGGTGAGACGAACAATGATAATATGGTGTCTACCGTTCTTGACGCAGCCAATGATACTCCAGCCGTAAACAAAAAATCAAGATTATTGTCCAATTATTTTCATAAACCAAGTTTCTTCAAGAAACGATAACAGATTGCCACGTCGGCACTTGATTAAATCCATCAGGCGAAATAACGATAATGGGGCGTGGTTTATCGCTTTTGATTTCAGCACCAGAACGTGGGCGTAAATTAGCAGTGTACACATCTCCCCGTTTCATTTTGTTCTTTCCTCCTCAGCATTCAAGCATTCAATCCCTGCTTCTTCAAGCTCATAATCTAAATCCATTTCTGTACCCGCATGTCGTGTGGCATAAGCCACAATAGCCGCATGAATGTCTGTAGCAGTCTGATGTTTTGATGACATTTCACCCAATACTTGATTTGGAATCCTGCTCTCTTTCCAAACCGATGGTATTTGTGGTGTTTCGATAGTGCTCATATTGATTTCCTTAGTATCTCTTTATTCTACTGGCTGATTATCTTTGTCGCCGGGACTCCCCAGTGTCGTATCAGACGGGGATTTGGGCAATTTTGTGCCACCACTGCTCATGCTCACTTCCAATAAGGTTTGGTACCAAGTGGGGTGCGTTTTTTTCCATTGCCGTCGCGCTTCTCCCAAAATCAGATCACCGTCTTGATATTTATCTAGCCAAGCTTTGACGGTGTTGACGTAATCTGAGTCTTGGGCGGTTTCGATATGCGCCGCGATACTTTCCCATTTTGTGTCACTCATTATTTTTATCTAGCGTTTCCCGTTTGCGTAAGGTACAACCACCCCTCAAGTCCCCTCCTTAATTAAGGAAGGGATTAGGGGAAGTTGTCTTTCAGACATAAGGGAAACGCTATATTAGGTGCGACGCGGAGTGTCGCTTCTGGCATTCCCAACCAGAAGTTAAGCACTTATTATACCCATCCAATAGCAACAACGGTCACTTGTACACCATCAATCATTTCGATCTCTGACAGTTTTTCAAGCACGGTTTCTTCTTCAACCGGGATAAATATAGCCATGGTGACCTGATCAAATCCTAAGTTGTTGGCATATTCCGCGGCTTTATCACGGTATGATCGGGTTTGATAAATATCAGTAAAACTTTTGACTTCGATAATGCCTCGTTGGTCGCCACAGCGCAGGTGAAGGTCCACTTTGCCGTTGCCAGTGGGAAATTCCGGACTGATCACGCAACGCCGACCCACCGCTGCACAAAGCCAAGTATAAAGATGAAAGTGTCCAACCGCTTCTATTAGCTTGAAATCGGTTTTGCGACGCGGTTGATCGAGCCAAGGATTAATCCCTTTGGCTTTCAGACGGCCTAAATAATCTTTATAGCGCCCAAGCAAGGCCGGTAAGTTTAGGGAAATGCCTTCAAACACATCGGCGAGATCATCCAACGGAGCTAGTGCTAGAATCGGCAGATCCAGTCCAATAATATCCTGACTTAGCGCATCATAAATACCTCGTTGCACAAACGGTGAAGTAAAACGACAAACGTCTTGCAGTTCACCATCAGGTGTCGTTTCGATAGTCGGTTCAATAATGCCATGAAGATAAAGATAATTGTGCTGAGAATTATTAAAAAAGAACGGTACATTCGGAATTGTAAACAGTGTACTCAAAAACATCTGATAGCCCGGTTCTTTTGCCTTAGCGATGATGTTTAATAGGGTATTATTAGGCTCTCTTGATCGAGCCAAAGACCAGACTTTTTTCCAAGTCTTCATGTCAAGGGGTTGATTTGGACCCTGATTATACTTTTCCGTGAGCAGTTCCCCAAACCATGAAACTAATCCCGGTTGACCTTTGGTGCTGTCGTAGATAGCTTCAACCACTGCCGGCTCAATCGCTTGACCACTTTCGTCCTGATATTGCTGATAAAGGGCTTTGACTTCATCAAAGCTCAAATTGGGTACATGCAATGACCGTTGAATATTAAACGGTGAACCGCGCTGACTGTCCATACCCAACACCGCACGGATGCCAATGAGCGCCAATCCGTGTAACCAATGTTGTTCCCGATCCAAATACATTTCTCTAAACCGCCCTATCAGTAAATCTAATAACGCTGGAGGAGTTGTATCCACTTCGTCTATCATAAGAATAAGCGGATTTTTCCACAGTCCTTGGTCTTTTGAAAACAGGGCTTGAAATGCCTTCCAGTTTTTAACAACCGGGTGTCCAGGTAATTCTCTCTCAAGCACATCGCTTAACTCGTTAGGTAACGCCGTCTTTCCCGATTGTTCCGAAGGTGTATAGCTCATTCCGCGAAGATTACCGAGAGAAAAACTATAGACGGTGAAATCGGGATAGCGTTTGGAAATGTTGGCTCGTATTTGTCTCATCAGCCAAGTTTTGCCGGTTTGACGCGGTGCCCAGATGGTAAAATAATGACCGCCTTTTTCGGGTTGACCAATCAGTTGTTCAACACCTTGAGTAATCAGTTCTTGGCGTTTGACACAAAAATGCTCTTCACAATCGACCGGCCCGTAAGAATGAAAATGTCTCATGTTATTGACCTTTAGTTATTAGTTATTAAAGAAGTCCAAAGCTAAAGCGTTGGACTCCAGAATCATTGGTAAATTATTTCAGTGTAAAAAAATAACTTTTCATCCACCGACGTTTCTGCCAGAAACTTGGTTTCTTTGGTTATCAAAATACTCCCTTAAAGGTTGCACCTATATCGATCCATCGAATCAGGGTGAGTAATTCCTCATCAGTTAAATAACGATGCTGTTGAGTCATTAACAAGTCAATTAATGCACTTTGACTTGATAACGCTTCTCTTTCATTAATATATTTCTTATCCGCAAAGTTACCACTGTCAGGTTCTTTTAAGCGATGCAATGTTTCATAAGAGCGTGTGTAATGTTTGGTCTTTTCACCGGTTAAATCTAAAGCGGTATGACTGCCATGACATTTAACACATTGCTTATCAAGAATGGGCTGAACATCCTTAACATAATCAATGGAAATGAAATCTGTCATTTTGGCACCTTTGGCTGCCGGATTGCGCCGTTTATGTTCCTGTTTATTCCAAGTCGCCATGACTTTGGATGCTTCCGTCACAATATCGAAAGGCCCGATGCCATCCGTTGGTTTTTCCGTTAAAGAACCATGACAGCCCCCACAACTACCCGCAAATCGACTTCTAGGAATGGATAGGGTATATTTCTCACCCGCTTGAGTAGAAAACATGCGTTGTAAGGTATAAACCGCACGTTTGTTGGCATCAAGTGCTTGAACAATCCACGCCACATTAGGAGGAACTTCCACATATAAAGAACCATCAGCTTCAAGAGGCACTTCGCCCACAATCCCTTTTTTAGTATGGACACCTTTGCTCACCGCCGTAGCAAAAGGATCATCATCATCAATTGGTTGTACATCGGCTTTACTCAAGGGAAAAATACCGATAACACGTACATATTTAATCGCATCATGCGGTAGCGGATTACGATCACCTGTTTGAGTAAAGTTGGTTAAAAACGAGGCCAGCAGTCCAAAATCATAGATTTCAATTTCAGCCGGGGTTCCCTCTGGCATTCTCAAAACACCATCCACCTCTTTAGGCTGATGACCTTTAACAAATTTTTGATGATGTTGTGGATTGTTTGGATGTTCCTTTAGTCTAACCATAACAGGCCTGGGATTGTATTCCGCCAACTCCTCAGAAGAGGCGGCTTCAATCTTAACTAACTCGTAAGCTCCCACATTTCTGCGGTTTTCTGATTGTGGCGAACCTTTAAACTGAATGGTATAAATATCCCAATTGGGATCCGCATTTGGGTCAAGGTGATCCAGTTTTTCTTTCGTATAAGCCACCAGAATATTGCCATCAGTCAATGGATAATGATCTTTAAAAGCCCCTTTTGGAGAAACGCCCGTATGAGTATATCCGTCAAATTTCATGACTTCCGAAATATGACGAGGCAGTGAGGAAAATTCAACTTCATCATATTTTTCAGAAAGCGGGATATCATCCATCGGATTATCTGCTTCCGTACTCGTACCCATGCCATGATCGACTAGCGCGATATTACCGCCAGCCCAGTAATTACGTGGATCATGTAATAATCTGACTTCAATACCTTCCGGCATTTCACGAGAATCACTTTGCAACTGAAAACGTGAACGTTCACCTCCATGTGGATGAAAATCAAAACCTCCGGCTTGCATACGATAAATCGCACCATTAAAAATGGGCTTATCATCTTGATAGCCAAGATTTCGTACTGTCGTTACCATGACAGCACCACTGGTTCTTAATGTGGGTCTACGTTCTTGACTCAATCCATAAGTCATGCGTACATTGCTTTTTTCATACTTCCCTGGCATGAAACGCCAAAGATCATAAGCCGATTGATAATTGCTGTGGGGCTGTTCAATGACATAAACCGTGTTTTTATCCACTTCATAAGGCAACGCGCTGTCAAGAATTAAAGCTTGTCGCTGATGTTGAACAATTGTACGCCATTCGCCCGCATTCTTACCCTTAACAAAATAGATACGTCGTCCTGTAAAAGTCCCTGCTTTTTCTGGGCGTTGTTTGTCATATAATAACTGTTTCGTTGTATGTTCTACTTCACCACTGATACTCAACATAGTTGCACTGTCAGCTTCGCCAATAATGCCAAACACATCTGAAGAGATATAAGCGCCGGCTTGATTACTCGCATACACAATGGATACTTTGCTTAAATCTTCTCCAAACTGAGTATGTTCTTCATTTGCAGGTGCGTAAATGGGATCAATATGGTGAATGAGGGTGCCATCTTTTAATTTAGAGGGTGCAAAACTCATTTGAGTTATTTGTTTCGTCGCAATATCAAGCTCATAAATTCTAAACCCGTTAGGCTCAGTTTTTCGCATTGAAAACACAAGCTTTTTCGCATCATAGCGCACATCCAACGCTTGAATTTCTGCGTTTTCAAAATCAGTCAGTTTGACAGGCGTTGATGAAAATTTACCCGTTTTTTTAGCTAACAAGAAAATATTTCCGCCCGGATAAAAGGGCTCCATTTCAAAATATTTTCTAGGCGTATGTCGGGGAGCGCGAATAAACACGATGCCTTGAGTTTCACCAAGCCCGCTTAGCGGTTCGCCTTCTGAAACCAAATGCGCCGCAACTTCGGCTTTTTCCATTTCCAGCCATTTTAAAATCGTCTTAACATCCTCATCTGCAAACGATTCAAAAAACTGGTTATTACCACCGCGTTGATGAATCCCTCCTTCCTTGATAGGAATATTTTTAGTGATAAGACGGCTCCGGTTTAAATCACCATCCAAATTGACAAAATGAGTCACTTTACCCAGAAATGAGGCACGATTTGAGCGTACCATGGCTTCTGAAAAAACACCATCTGGCATGGGAGGTTGTAATTTCAGATCAGTAAATGTTAAAGGCCCATGACAGGAAGACAAAAAGCAACCATTACGAATAAAAACCGGCTGAACTTCGTCTTTAAAAAATTGGATATGTGCTGATAATTCTGGAGTTGTATTTGGATTTTTCGCAATTTCCTGTGCTACCCAAGTATGAAGGGTTTGATAATCTTTATCATCAGTGGAATAAAAAATATCCAGCCCTTTATGTGGAATACCGCCATAATCTTCTGTTAAAGGATTTCTAAGAAGGCGACTAAATCTAGCCTTTTCATCGAAATCAACTCTATCGTCTGATATTGATACTTTATAGATCGTTTCTACATCTACAATTCTTCCCTCTTTGAGTGGGAAATAAAAATAACCTTCATTGCCTGAAGCCATAAATTTATCGTAGGAATCTTGCTCGATACCATGACAAGTGGCACACTTGTTTTCTAATATGGGAACGACTTTCGTTGTAAAAAAAGTGTCGTCAGAAGTCTTGTTACAACTCATTAATACGATACTTGCACTAATAAAAATGCATTTTAAACATTTGCCCATCTTGGTACCCCTGCCAGGTTTAAAATCCATTAATTACTGTTAAATAAATAAGTTACATAAAATACCGTCCGTCTGTTGACAACCGCTAACCACCCTATAACAAAGCCTTTTAGCCTAATTAACCTTGGGGTATTGCATCAACACTTGAACGTTCAAAATAGTCTTGCAAAAAACGGGTGGAAGTAGACACAAAGTTCGACAGTCGTCCAAACTAACGTTTGGCAGTCGACTTTCTGACGTATTGGAGTCGGCCAGTTTTAACTTGGCGCGGCTGTCATCAATGGTGTGGGGTGTCCATTAAAATAACCCCGTTTGTTTTCCACCTTTACCAATGGCTGCACTTTTGAACTACCTGCGCGGAAAGTCCCGGCTTGTCGCACACATTTCTTTAGCTTGCCAAACGACATAAGTCACAGATGAGTACATACCTGTATGTGTACTACAACCGTTTTTTCAACCCGTAAAATAAAAAAATGACGTGAATTTCCTGTCAGCGGACATTACACGCTCGTGCGGCGCACCGTTTGGGTTAGAACGGCTATACTGAAAGTACAGTTTAGCTTCGCTCAGGGTGGCCACATGCTCTTAATTTAATGGCATTGAGTGGGCCAGGTTGTCGAATTGATAGGTGGGTTTAGCTTCGCTTCCTTCCAGGTAGCAAAGCTCTGGGTGGCTACATGCTCTTAATTTAATGGCATTGAGTGGGCCAGGTTGTCGAATTGATAGGTGAGTTTAGCGTAGCGAAGGGTGGCTACATGCTCTTAATTTAATGGCATTGAGTGGGCCAGGTTGTCGAATTGATAGGTGGGTTTCGCTTCGCTGACTTCTAGTACTCTGTCAATGTTTTATTGACGGGTAAAAGGAGTTCAAGATTTATCTGTCCAAACTTAAGTTTGGACTCCTGAGCCAAGTATTTTACCCGTCAAAACAAAGTTGACAGAAATATTCACCCGGCAGGAGGGCAGCAGGACCGAGGCTCCCGATTTACGGAGTGATTTTCACCCCTAATTTCTCAAGTGTTTCAATAGTGATACTGCCTCGCAAGAGGTGGTATTTACGTTGGTATTTTTCTACCGCATCTAGGGTTTGTTGACTGAGTACGCCGTCAACTGGGCTTGTATACAATCCGGTTTCGCGCAACGCGGTTTGCAGACTTCTAATGTTAGAAGGTGTCATCTGGGTTTCGCACAACACAGAACGCAATTCCCGGAAAGAATCGCCCACCGGAATTTGTACAGTTTCATACGTCGCTGGCTCTGAAACCTCGCGGGTTTTCGCGGGAGCAACCAGCACTTTAACCAGGATAGTTTTATATTTCGCCGGAATCGGAACTGTGCGGGTTTGTGCCGGGGAGTTGAGCACTCTTTTACGCACAGTCTTGTATTCAGGCGGTACATCAATGCATTGTGCGGGCCGTACCATTACGCGTTTACGCAGGGTTTTATACTGCCCAGGAATCTTGATTGTACGTGTGGTGGCGGGCCTTTTGATAACCCTGGTACGCACGGTTTTATACACCGCCGGAATCTTGATTGTACGTGTGGTGGCAGGCCTTTTGATAACCCCGGTACGCACGATTTTATACCTAGCCGGGGAGATAGCCACTGTGGTTGCCGGTTCGCTTCGTGCCGGCTTGGTGATGCTTTTATCTGTGGCAAGTGCTTCCACCAGACATATAATTTCACCCGTCTCATCAATTTTGGTGAACAAGCCGGTGTCTTTTCCCCAAACCGGGGTGGCAGGCTTCTCCAGCACTTTTTTATCCGCCCACTCGCACCGCGCAGGGACAACTTCAATGCGTTCACTGGGTTCCTTAACCATTATGCGTTTATCAACCCATTTGTATTGGGCAGGAATAGTCTCAATGCGTTCACCGGGTTCCTTAACCATTATGCGTTCATCAACCCATTTGTATTGGGCCGGTGTAACCTGTTGATGACCTGATTTGACCATCACACGCTCATCAACCCATTCGTATTGGGCCGGTATAATCTCAATGCGTTCACTGGGTCCACCAACCATTATGCGTAGGGTCACCCATTTATATTGGGCCGGGACAACTACCGTACGAGTAGGCTCCCTCAGCAGGACACGCTTGGTTTCAAGCTTGGGTGGAACAAGCACCTGTGCGTAGCATTCCCCGGGCACAGCATCTTTTTTGCCGATGTCTTTTTCAGGTGTTGTTTCTGCCATGACTGGTAAAGATGATACCGCCAACAATATCGTTCTTGTAAAAAACTTTTTCATAATTCTCCTTCTTTCTGTAGTTGTTTAAACCACTGAGGCAAGAGCCGTCAACTACGAGTCGTCTGTTGGCAACTGCTAACCACGCGTTGGGGGCTTTTTTTTGCATTGGACAGTTGATTATACAATTTTGCTACGCCGGTATCAAATGACTAGGCCTCTTTTTTTTTGAAAAACCTTTACCAATGGCAGCAGCACTTTTGAACTACCTGCGCGGAAAGTCCCGGCTTGTCGCACACATTTCTTTAGCTTGCCAAACGACATAAGTCACAGATGAGTACATACCTGTATGTGTACTACAACCTGTTTTTCAACCCGTCAAATAAAAAAAATGACGTGAATTTCCAAACTTTAGTTTGGCAAAAGCCAGGAGTCCAAACTTTAGTTTGGCAGTCGACAGGAGTCCAAACTTTAACTAACTTGGCACGGCCATTCGGAAGGAAGGACTCCTGCCTTCTTGACGTTCACTGCCATAAAGTACACAACAAAACACCTACAAAAAGTCTAACTAATGAAGCGCGACAGGGGGCCATAACTTAATTTGAAAACTTCCAAACGGTTTTATGGCCCCCAAATCAGTGTCAATAACCATAAAAATTTAATGGTCAAAATGGTTCCTAATAACAACAAGGATTACATATAAGCAGGGATTTATCCTTGTTTATACCCAATCCTTGTAGTTGTTTGTAAGGCCAGAGTTTGATTTTAAAACTTCCAACGTCGGCAAAAGTACAGCGAAGCGAAACTTTTGCCGACGTAACGGTTTTATGGCCCTCAAACCAGTGCCAATAACCATACAAAATTCATGGTCAAAAACAACAAGGATTGCATATAAGCAAGGATTTTTCTTTGGGATTACTCTATCTTTGTCGTTTGTAAGGCCAAAGTTTAATTTGAAAACTTCCAAATGGTTTTATGGCCCCCAAACCCGTGCCAATAGCCATACAAAATTCATGGTCAAAAACAACAAGGATTGAATATAAGCAGGGATTTATCCTTGATTATACTCAATCCTTGTAGTATTGATGTAATTGTGCTTCAAGCAATTCACCAAAATCTCTTTCTAAACGACTTTTATCCAAAGTACGAATCTGGTAGCACAAAGCAATAGAATCTACCCTTAAACCAACTACATTGGCTGGCAATAAACATTCACTGGAGATATCCAGTTATTTAAGCCTTGATAGAAATCTCTATCAACAAACGTGGCGCTTTATCATCAACGCGCCACCCGATTATAATTTTCCTTCTTTAAATAATTGAAAAGCCTTCTTGAGTACTTGTTGTTGTTTCGATTCTAAGGGTTTGATAAAAAATACCTCAAATTTGTGAAACATAAACCAACCCAAACGAGAATAAGGTTGAGTAGGAGATAAACTTTTAAAAATTCGCGTCATGATTTTTTTGAGTGAATGTTGTAACGTTTTTTTATCAATACGCTGGTTTTTAAAGTCGTTTAAATCTTCTCTTATTTCAGCCAAAAAATTATCGACGATGGTTTTGCGTGCGATGACTAAATCTTCTCGGTTTAAATCACAAATGTCTTTGGTTTTCTTACCATGTTCCGTTCGGCTTCTGATTTCACCATTCGGCAAAAATACCAAGTGTAATTCCGGTTTATCTATTTCAGGATTTAGTAATAAAGGTTTTTCCGCTAAAAGGGCGGGGGAATCCGCCCGACTGGCATTTTTATCTAACTCGCCATGATTATCTAGTGGCGGTTGTGTGACTCTTTTGCCGCTATATTCAAGCGGAAATTGGTTAGATTTTTTACGGTTACAGGTTGAGCAAACGAGGATAAGATTGCTCCATTCATAACCCAGCCAGTAATATCCGCTATGTGTCTGATCCTCTTGAATCTGCTTTTTGGGACGATAATGATCAACTTGTAATGCTGCCCCAGCGGTGGTATCCGTTTCACAATAACCACATTTACGATGATAAATATCGGTTTTTAATACGTCATAAGTTGCGTCCCGATAGCAATGAGAACTGAAACTATGCTTGTCTTTTTCAATGAGGGCCTTTTTGAGTTGATTTTGACAACCCTTGCTATTTAAACCGGCCGGCGGATTATCGTAATCCTTTTTGACTTGGATCATTTTTTAGGTTTCTATTTCAAATAAATCGTCAGGAAAATCATCACGGCTTGCTTCAAACGCTTTGAGACTGGCTCTGATTTCATCATTTAACTTGACATCATCATAAGTTTCTTCAGTCCTAACATCGCTTAAACGGCGATTATTTTCCGATTTGATATCTTTTCCGTCTAAATCAAACAGTGGCGAAGTCAATAACGAATTAGGCAATAAGTTGCTAATATCGATATTGATTCTTTCTACTGTTATACCTTGCTCCTGAGAGCGATTCACTTTAAGAAACACCGAATTTTCTGGGGCACCCAAAAATGGAATCACGCTATGGGTAGAGGCGATAAACTGTACGTTAGGAAAAACGTTTGACAGCAATTTCTGTAACTTGCGTTGCCATTTTGGGTGTAAATGCAAATCCAATTCATCAATCAAGACGATACCACAAAAGTCTTGAGGTTCAATCACTTCTGGTTGTTGCGCGTAAAAACGAATCAACATATCCCCGATCATGGCGATAATATTTTTATGCCCAGAAGCCAGTTTTATAAATGGCAACGGCGCATAAGTTTTGTCACTGTTCTGATGTTCTTTTTCAAGATAAACGACTTCATCCTGATCATTGACTTGTATGTCAGCAATCAGCGGCAATAATTTTAGGAGGGTATTTTTGATAATGCCATACTTAGCATTTTTCTTGAGATAGCCGATAAATAGCTCATATTCAATGTTTAATAAAATACCATCGGTATGAAATAATCCATAAGTCGTTGTACTTTTGTTGGAGATTTCATTTCGCGTTTGTTGATTTTGAATTTCCAATCTCGAAGAGCCGTAAGCAACCAAGTGAGTGAAGGGTTGAAATTGTGAGTTTCCCAAAATATTGATCTGATTGTGTCCATGGTTTTTAAATTCCACCCAAGTATGACAATCAGAGTCAGTCAGGATGCGTTGTTGATCTTGATTGCCAAATAAACTAATCGCAATCGCCTGTAAAACCATCGTTTTTCCAAACCCATTCTCACCCGTCAAAAAAATCCACTGCGTATCAACGGGGATGTCTACGAGGTTGGTTTTAATAATGCCTTGGTAATTTTCGATTGAAATTTGTTTAATGGCACAAGGCAACATTTTTTGTTGCGTTTGATTAAAAAATCGATCAGGTGAAAATGTTTTCATCGTTTCCTCGCGTTGTAAAATCAGAATTTACCGCTTAATCTAAACCTGACAGTCGATGATCAAGTTTGATCAAACGCCCAAACGTCCAAGGATTGTTATAAAAAAGGATTTCTTTGCTAATTTCTCGCAATGAACAAATTCGAGAAAATTTTAGTTTTCCAGCATGAAATAAAATCGAAATTAAACTAAACTTGTCCGGGAATGGAATAAATTTTTACTCAATAAAAACAATTGTTTAAACTCAGACAATCCTTATTTCCGGACAACTCGATTTATTAATTAGCTATTCAATCAGCAAATGCTTAATTGAACAAAAACTTGACTGACGTTATGCTCGTTTCGATAATCCCTTATTATATACAATCCTTGTAGTTATAAATAGAAATGTGTCCTTCTTGCCACGTTTCTATTTTTTGATGATTAACTTTGCTATATCAAACTCTAGGGAGGTGCTGTCGTCTATTCGGCTCTTCGTTCAGAGCGAAGCTTCGTTCAATGGCAGTGTCACCTCCGAAAAGTTTAGTCTTGGCAAAATTATCATTTTTACAAAAACGGGTTTGTCGCCGAGCGCGTCGTTTCACGCACAACTCCAACTAAGTCAATCGTTTTTTTACATTTTGAACGGCTCAAAGAAATCCGATTTTTTCAACAAATTTGATTTCTCTCTATTCTCCAACTTTACGCTGCCTTTGGCACTCCAGACTTGGCGTGTTCGACAATTTAAAATCGCCGCTTATCATAATGATAAAGCATTAAATCACCATCTTGATCTAAAACACCCAATATCAGATCCAATGGTTCACGAAAGTATGGGGTTCCTGAGTCGCGTTCAGATTGTATAATGGGTTCTTCCAATTCTTGGATAACCATAACGAGTTGCTCTTCTTCTGGGTATTTCTTGTTTTTCAAGCCTTTTTTCCACTTAACCACATCTCCAGTCTTGAATTCTGGAGGGGGTTGTAATAAAGTATCAACCTTTTGTTTCAGCTTGGATAATTCGTCATCAGGTTGATTCCTAGTTAGATTACCTCCTTTTTCTGTCGTTTGAGACATGATTTTCATCACGACTTCTTCGAGGTTTTTTTCAGATAACTCAGACATTTTTATTTACCCTTTATTTAAGTACCGAACTTTAATAAACCGGTATTTGTAATTTAAAACACCCACTTATTAATAAATGGGGTTGGGGGATTAAAAAAAAACGGAGTATAACGGATTTTGTTGATAGCTTATTAACACGCCAACCCCGAAGGGGTGTGAATGCTAAGAGTATTGAGATAATCTGAAGAAAATTCATACCGTTAGAGTTTTCAACAAAAAAAATTCTAGTCAGAAAAAAAACAGAAAGTACTTACCCAGTTTTGTCTTCATTAATAGAACTTTGCTCTTTGTTGATAAGTTCCAGTTTTTTCCTAATTGAACCTTGCTTGGTAATAAGTTCAATTTCTTTCCTAATTTGAACAAGTTCATTTCCTATTTTTAAGACTTCTTCTAGAAATCTAAGAGAGATTTCTAATGCTTCCTTTGCGTCGTCTTTCAAAATAGTTTTGTCAACCGATGGATATGAATAACGTATTTCTACTTTCCAATTCTTAAGGTTATAGGTTTTTGAACCAAAAGACTCATCACCTAATATTTTTTTCCATCCTTGCAATGCTTCAATAAATTTTCCTAGATCATGAAAGCCTTCTTCTGTTTTTGAATATCTATTTTGCGTAATAACTGTAAATCTAGGTGTTTCTTTCACTGAAGAGTGAAACTCGCTTATTTTCTCCAAAAATACAAACAATCCGTTAAGGGTTTTTGGAGGAAAAGAGAATTTATCTAGCCAGTTTTTAACTGATTTTTTTGGAGAGGCTTTTTCAGTAAGGTGTTCCATTATATTTTTTAATTGATTCCCATCGAAAGATATTTCTTTATTGGCAAGCCTAAAAAATTCAGCTTTTATACCTATTTCTATAACATCTCCTACCATATATAGTGTAGCCGTATATCTTTCTCCTTTGAAAAGGACAATAGCATCCCTCAGCCTATCTAATGCTACCTTCTTGCATTCTTCATAATTATTGCATTCTTGATACGAGGATTGGTTCGACATTTTTTTTTGTAAGTCAATTAAAGGTTGAGTGTCATTGTATTACAGATACGCAACACTTGATACGGGTGGGTGGTGAGCAATTGCCCGACACTTTCACCCGGCAATAAATACCAAGCTTCGCTTGGCGCACATAAGCTACAATGCCATACCGTACGGAAAAGGCCCGTTTGTAGTAGGCGATTTATCGCCTCACGCGCAGTCGTCCAAACGTAAGGAAGGCAGTCGTCCAAACAGTCGTCCAAACGTTAGTTTGGCAGAGTAGTGATACGCAGGCCCCTGTTATTGACTATTTTTTGGCGGGTTTTTGCAGTATCGATTTTGAGGGCCATAAAATAGGTATTCAAATTAAGTTATGGCCCCCTGTCGCGCTTCATTACTTCTAGTTTTTGTAGGTGTTTTGTTACTTAACTTAATGGCAGTGGGATGAATGGTGGAGTTCGCGTAGCGAAGCAAAAGTAAGTTTCTCCGAAACTTTTGCCTCGCTCTATCCACCCTACGCTTGCTACGCTTGCTACCCAGTTAGGTAGTTCATTTATTTTGAGATTGACTTCTAATTTGTCCTTGATTCTTGGCTTTTTGAGGGTGGAACGGTCGGTTTATTTAGGCTAAGTGGTTGAATTGTTCGCGGTTTTTTCTTTGAGCCCAATGTGAGTTTGGGCCGGTTGCCGGGCGCAGGTTGGGACGGTGCCTTATTTTGCGAGAATGCCCTTGTTATCAATAGCAGTTGACGCAAACTATTAATTTTAGCGTTTACCAAAAACTTGTAAAATTTATGCTCATCAGTTATCGTAATTAAGTTCTATAAAAGTCACAGAGGTGATGAGAATTGATTTAAAACGTTTTACTATCAGTGCTTTAGTCTGCACATTTGTCGGTAATGTCCAAGCCGCTGATATCGTGGGGCAAATTGACTATTTCAATTGTGTTCATGAAGTTTATTCACTAACACGCAATGGGCAAAGCCTCGCGGTAAAATTTTTGACGCAGCTACGGGAAGGCGATAAAGTTGCTATCAACACGGATAAAAACACGCTTTCACTTGAACTCAGTTATGAGGACACGATAGCAGTGCATCATCAAACACCGCCTTATACAGCTATCGTGCTGCCCTTGTCCGTTAAAGTTGCCGAGGCTGCTTGTCCCCCTGATGACGCTTATTCTTTTAAGCGCGACAGTAAAATGCTACCAATACAGCCGACGTTATTGGTAGGTGATCAGATTGTGGTGAATAACGCAACACCGTGGGCGATAATGAGCAGCCGGTGGAGGTTAATTATAAAAACTCGCCCTATACGGTCAAATCGAAAGGCAAAGTGTCCAGTACGAGTAGTAATATCTGGGCGTGGCTAAAACAAGTGCTGACAGATTGGCATGAGGAAGAACTTCAAACCACTGTCGCCATTGTTAATACGAAAGCCGTTCGCGACAAGCCCTCTAAGATTTCAGCCCCCAACACCCATTTGCTTAAAAAGTACCGTTCTAGAAACTTAGTGGCTGGCACAAGGCCTTTATATTTGGCTTGGGAAAGGGGCAAAGCCCCTTACGAATTAACTCTCAAATCCGCTGGTAAAACACTTCTTATTTGGGTGTGGCTACTTTGAGACGACGCACCACACACGGTTACTTCTAAAAAATATTTAAAAATCAAATAATTATGTACATGTTGAACACTTGAAAGCGTGTGGAATGGTAAGCTCTATAACCCATTGATTTTATTGAACCGTCGTCCTAAAGTAGCCACACCCTTCTTATTTTAAAAGGGGTTCAAAAAAAGCGGATAAAAACACCAGCACTTGAATTGACGGCAGGGGATTATCGTCTACAAATCAAAGATGCCGGAAACCGCACAACGAATTATATTTTCACCGTCGTCAAGTCTAAACCCGTATACCCCAAGGAATTACTGAATGCTTCTGTTTCCGAAGCCACTCGTTTGACAGCACAAGCAACTTGGTTAGCGGCACAGAAGGGAAAGAAAAGGGTTTTTGAGGCTTATCAACAGATAGCGGCACTTGCTGAACGTTATCCACCGGCGCGGGTAGTGCGTCATGCGCTAGAACAACGGGCACGGATACCGAGATTGCCGAAAAAATAGAATTTTTTCTGGCTTCCACGCGCCAGCGTGGGAACTTAATGAAGAACGCGACAGCGTCCGCGCCGACACGATAACATATCACCGTCCATCCCCAAACACCACAAAGCCGGCCCAAAAGTGTTTTGCGGCTTGCTTTGTCGGTGGTGTGAGTGCCATTTTGTTCCTTAGAAAAAGTTAGGGTTGCTAATCTTTTAAAGGCTCTAATAGCCTAATATCAAGCGATCTATTTTCATTGGGATGATAGAATTCTATAAATATATAAATCTTTGCCCTGATATGATTCTTTTTTTAGGGATAATTTTTCTATTACTTTCAGTCCTACCATAGTTTTTTATCAAACAAGATATATCTAATATTAAAATTATTTATCTTCATATCATAAAACTCACTTAAGCGAGTGTTTGGAGGACTGCCGAACTTCAGACATGTAGATGGGCAAGCGGGCGGCACGAGATTTGATTTGATATCCGATCTCGTAGCAATGCAGCACCACCATTGGTATACTTCGTTTGGGCGTACCGCTTTGCCCATTAACATTCATTGGGTTGGGGATTAGGTGCTTATTATACAAAGCAAAATGACATGGCTGCTATCAGTTTTCATAAGCAAAACGCAATAAGAAATAAGATACGCCAACGTCCTTTACCTACATTGTAGCGAGTGTAAAATTAAGAATAACGTCTGTTAAAATTTCAAATACTCTTTTTTCTGACGGAGTGGAGCATTAAAATGTTACAAGCTATTGAAGCCGTTATTGAAACAAACGGTATTGTTCGACTAAAGGAGTTCGTTTACCCGGTACGCCCGGTGCGGGCTGTGATCACTTTGCTTGAACCACTTGTTGCCGAGCCTGTTATTGACAATGGAAATGTATCGCGTGTGTTAGCCTTATTAAATTCGTCGGCATTCAAAAACGCACAGGCGGGTAATCCTGTCTCAATGGAAGCCGTTATCCAAGCCAACCGAACCGCGTGGGGAGACTGATTGATGGACAAGATTTATTTGGATAGTTGCATTGTTATTTACTTGGTAGAACGCCACCCGGTTTTTGCGCCTGTTATCCAAAAAGCACTGGGCAATGCGGGTGATATCATCCTAAGTGTTTCTCCCTTAGTGCGCCTAGAAGTCTTGGTCAAACCGAGGCGAGAAACCGATAGCCCTTTGCAAGAACGTTATGAGCGTTTTCTAGCTGAACAGTGTATCTTGGAGATGCCTGAAGCAGTATATGATTTAGCGTTATCGTTGCGTGTACAATATAACCTGAAAACGCCCGACGCGCTACATCTTGCAACTGCCAAACACCATGATTGCAAGGCATTTTGGACTAATGATAACCGGCTTGCTACGGTTTCTACTTTAGCTGTCAATATATTGGAAGCTTTGCGAAGCTTGGCGCACCCACGCGACGCTCGCTAAACCCACTGCAACCGTTCGATTAATGAAAAATGATTATCGTCTTGAGGAATAGTGGTTACAGAAGTCGCTCTACTCACCCGACGCTTGCTAGGGATATCAGAGGTGCGATTCTTGTGAGTTATGGGTGTGTCCCACTTGTCCCACTCATTGCTCGTTGTCTTGGTACTCAAACCTTAAGGCTTCTTTTGAGGGCCAGGTTTTCAAATTCAATAGTTGAGAATGATGCTAAAAATAATTGCTCGCCTTTGGTGGGCAGGTTCGTCGTGGGCGATTGCTCGCATAGTGGGGCCAGTTCGTCGTAGACGATTGATCGCCTTTAGTGGGCCAGTTCGTCGTAGACAATTGCTCGCCTATAGTGGGCCAGTTCGTCGTAGGCGATTGATCGCTTTGAAGGGGCCATTCTCAACTAAATTAGAGGTTCAGGCTAAAGTTTCGCTCCGCGAAACTTTAGCCTGAAGGTGAGTTTTTGTTAATCGCATCCCACAAGAAGGTTTCTAAAAATTTAAGGGTTTTTTGAGGGCCATGTTGTCATTATTGATGACCCCCTTTTCAAAAGCAGTAGGACAAGTGGGACACACCCTGATTTATTGGTTTCTCTGTGTACGTTTTGTTGTTCAGTGGCAGTGCTACCACATACAGATACACAACACTTGATACCCTTACCCGACACTTTCATTAAGGAAAAGGCCCGTTTGTAGTAGGCGATTTATCGCCTCACGCGCAGTCGTCCAAACAGTCGTCCAAACGTTAGTTTGGCAGAGTAGTGATACGCTGGACCCTGTTATTGACTATTTTTTGGCGGGTTTTTGCAGTATCGATTTTGAGGGCCATAAAATAGGTATTCAAATTAAGTTATGGCCCCCTGTCGCGCTTCATTACTTCTAGTTTTTGTAGGTGTTTTGTTACTTAACTTAATGGCAGTGGAATGAATGGTGAATTTCGCGTAGCGAAGCAAAAGTAAGTTTCTCCGAAACTTTTGCCTCGCTCTACCCACCCTACGCTTGCTACGCTTGCTACCCAGTTAGGTCGTTCATTTATCTTGAGATTGACTTCTAATTTGCCCTTGATTCTTGGCTTATTGAGGGTGGTTTCTTTTTGATGTTTCGTTGGAACAGTCGGCTTCTTTAAGCTAAGTGGTTGATTTGTGGGTTGCTTTTTCTTTAACCCTAGCGTTAGTTTGGACCGGTTGCCGGGCGCGGGGGAGAGGGGGCTTTGCGAGTGGCTGGCTTGTGGTTTTTTCTTTAATTCCAAGTCGTGTATTTTGGTGAGAGTGAATGTGGTCTGTCCCCTATTTTTTCTGCACCGAAGTTACGATACCACCGAAGAAAATTTCACCGGTACCATTTTCAACGGATAAAGCTGGAGTGCAAGTCAACCTTGCACTGTGCAATAATACCTTCGCCAATTTCGCCAATGGCGGTTGACTGGATTTAACCCTCAATGCCACACAGTTTGCGGAATTAGAAAGAAATAATCCCCCCCGCCTTTGGTAAAGCCGTCGTCTAATAGCTGAAGTGCCCTAAAGGGCACTGAAGACTCAATGCCATATCGTGTGCTTCTGAAAAAATCCGGAATTTACCAGTCCCCTTTAGGGGACTTTAGCTTTGAGACAACGGCTTTACCAAAGGCTCTTTCTCGTTTATTTCTTAACTTAATGGCATTGATTTAACCCTTCACATCCCAACCCAAAGGCTTTTTAGCGTAAGTTTTCTTATTATGAACTAAGCAATTGATATTTAAAAATTTTAATTTATATTTCATCTTCATTTCTAAATTTCTCAGGAAAAATTCTGCATCAGATTGAGTATCTTGTTCAAGAAAAAAAACGGCAATTATTTTTCGTTGATGACGTACATCAGTTGAATATTTTGAACCGGTACATAAATAGTGATAAAAAGGAGCCAGTTCCTCTGATTGGCGACGATAAGCAGCATATAAACCAGTGACAGTATCCCGAACTTTTTGCACGACTTCATTCAATACTTCATTACTTCTAAGACTTTTTTTACTTTCAATGCGGTAGCCCCTGAAATCTTTTATTTCAATAAGGAATAAGCGATTATCAGACAATGCTAAAATATCAACTGCCTTGCTACCTTGACTTTTCCTAACATGGTTCATGAAAAAGTGACTTTCATCATACTTAATCACTTCCCAGTTGTCAGGAAAGGCGAAAGTCAATTTTTGCTCTTCAATAGTTTTCATGCGGCTTCCGCTTTAAAAATTTCTTGATAAAACACGTCTTGTTCTCTATCAAATTGATCCAAGCCAGCATCAATCACAACCACATTAGACAAATCGTCTAATTGTTCACCGTGTTCTACTTCTATTCCTTGTTCCCCTTTCTGTAGGCTAAAAAAATGAGTGGGCATTTTGGATGAGATGGCACGCAAGTATAATTCCTTCATTAAAAATAAATCATGTGTCGTCAGTATCACCTGCACCCCGGCTTTTACCAGTGCCACCAGTGTATCAACCAATTTCACTTGCAATCTGGCATTGATGCTCACTTCGGGTTCATCCCAAAATAAGGTGCTGCCTTTTGCCAAGCCCCCATTTTTAATCAAATAAGTCAACATGGCGATTTTGCGTAAGCCTTCAGGCACTAATGAGATTTCCATTTTGCCGTTTTCAGTATGCTGTAAGTAGAAACGGTTAAATTCGAGAATAACGAAGCCCTGCAAAATGTTTTCTAATGGTGCAACTAATTCGGCCATTTCTTGGGCACGTTTACCTTTCAATGGAGTGGCACTCAGGGCTTTACACAAATCATAATAAATGGCATCAAATGCCAATTCTCGTTCTTCGTAACTTTTCATAAAGCCGGGGTAGAACGATAAAACTTCCTTTATCGGAAAAAACAGAGGTAGCGGGGTTCGTTTAAACGTTTCTAATCTGTTTTTAGAAGATTTCAGAGTATTAAAAGATGGCGATTGCTCCTCCAATTTGACTTTTTCTTTGGCAGTGACAAAAAACGAAAAAGCTGTCGTCAATTGGGGGGCTGCTTGCCCAATAAGCGAAGAAGTCATTTTAATTTCAGCACGTTGCCGCTGTCGAAGACGGCATAAACGACCTAATTTTTCTGGACGAAACACCGTTTTTAATTTGTCAGCTAAGTCACGCTGCCACAATTCCTTATTTTTTGCTTGATGCTGAGAGTCTTGCAACGCTTCATGCAAAACAGATAGGGTGGCATAACCTAAACAAAGCAAATGACTTTTACCGGTGCCATTATCCCCAATAATGACATTCAGCCCCGGTGAAAATTCAAATTGTGCTTCCGAAAAAATGGTGAAATTTTTAATGTGTAGTGTATGTAGCATTCAATTAATCCTCCCTTTAAGACACCAAATCGGCTACTGTCCATGATCACACCGCTGGTGTGTCGAGAAAATTTTTAGCAATAGCGCAAAATCAAGCAGTAATCGAACCTAAGTTATTGATTTGTCGCTGAAGAAAAGCGGCCTTTCTGCCGAATTTTGCGGTATTACAATTTTTATTAGACAGTCATCGTTTTAAAAAAATTCAAGTGTCTTTTTCTGTTTCTGTAACAGAATATTAGCTGTTTCAATTAGAGGTACTAATAATGGTATCTTTATCAAAATTTATCCAAATCTCACCGGGATTCATGTCATCAAGATTGTTGATGACAGTTGAACTATCAGAAAACCGCTTGGCTCCTACTTGTCCACTTTCTTCATTTCTGTGCAACAAATAGATACTCTCTACGAGCATCCAGTCCAAAATCAATGGATTATGAGTAGTGAGTATAAATTTTAAGGCGATTATGGAAAAGAGTTCGTAACGCCTCAGATTAATCATCCCGTTTGTGAAATGGTTCAAAGTGGTGTTGTTGAATAAGTCAATCGCTTAAAACACAAACCGTTGCTAAAAAGCGGGATTTGCTGTCAGTCTTTGGGAACGCATGGTTTGTAAATCTTTAAGGTAAATGAAATTGCCATCAAAATCACCTTGTACCGTCACCCAGCGTCCAAAGTAAAATTTGACATAGTCGTCTAAGCCTTCTTCTACAACGATTTTATAGTTGCCACTGTCTTGAGTGATTAATCCAACGAGTTTTGGTTTGATACTATCAGCATAATTTAAAACGCCTTCTATTTTAATGGGTTTTCGTGTGACGGCAAAGGATTTGTCGTTAAAATCTAATTCAATCTCAGCGCTGAGTCTTGTCAAACCCACGATTTTTTTTGAGCTAGATAAACCGACAAACTGAATCTGATCACCCTCCGGCGCTATATCATGCGTTAAGGCTAAAAAATTTTGGTAATAGCCGGGTGTTTTAATCCGTTCTTTTAAGTCGATTTCTTTAAAATCATTAATCAAGTTAATCCCAATCAACATTTCGTCAATAACGGGTGCGATGTCTTGCGTTGATGGATTTTCACTCGTGGCAACCAGTTTAAGGGTCATCGAAAAATTATTCTTATCTGTGTTGGAAAGAGATAGCGCGGCAATAAACGGATTATCATTTTGCCTTGCGCCCGTTTTTTGATAATCAATACCTAACAATCGTTGGGTTGTCTTCTCTATCAAAACCTTCAAGGACGTGAGTCGCTTGATAAATTCGTCGTAAATGACGGCTCCAGAAGTCACAGCTTTGCCTTGCAAAAATAAATGGAGTTCCGTGTCTTGAAGTTTAACCGGTTGAGTTTGAAGATAAGATTCAAAATCGACTTGATGGGATAATTGAGTTAATGCTTGATAGATCCGCTCGGAGGGATAGCCTGATAATGCTTTCTTAATCAATTCCTTAGCGGCTTTCCATTCCTTACATTCGTAGGCTAATGAAGCGGCACTACAATAAATGACGGAACGAGTTGGCTCTGACGCGTTTTCATCTGGAATAAGGGCGGCGGCTTGTGACTCATACTCAAAGGCTTCATGCGATAACGCGTTGGCACGCGCTTGTTCACCATTATGCCGTGCAACCATTGCCCGTTGAGACAATTTCATCGCTTGATTATGTAGTTCGCTAACGTTGTTCATCATATTTTGACTATTTTAACCCAAGGTGTGCTAAATTCAACAAGGGCGCATTTCTATTTTCCCGCTTGACTAGAACCAACGATTTCAACCCCTTCGGGGTTGATGCTTTGCTTTAACTTTACCACAGGTTTCACTAAAGCTATTATCTCGCTCCGCTCGTTACTACGTTTCACATTCAACCCCTTTGGGGTTGATGCTTTGCTTTAACTTTACCACAGGTTTCACTAAAGCTATTATCTCGCTCCGCTCGTTACTACGTTTCACATTCAACCCCTTTGGGGTTGATGCTTTACTTTAGTAAGCGGGAAAATAGAAATGCACCCATTCAACAATCACAATAAATGTTGGTAATTTATCTGGTTTTAAACGAGTTTTTCCTTGATTATTTTGTCAACGGTCAAGCAGCATGGTGTTTGGAAACAAGCCATACAATTCAATTTATAAAAACCAACCGCTTCCTCGTCAATCACCGGGATTCCATCCGCTAATGATGCGATTTCTAGTTTGGGAGTCATTGGGAATTCGTTCATGGGGTGGGATATTGAAATTGGTATGCTAGAAAAAAATTAAGGTAAGGGCTTTTTGAGGGCCATGTTGTCAAATTGATTAGATTAATTTTATTGATGGCTCCCTTTTCAAAAGCAGTAGGACAAGTGGAACACACCCTGATTTATTGGTTTCTCGGTGTACGTGTTGTTGTTCAGTGGCAGTGCCACCACCTACAGATACGCTTAACGAAATACGGGTGGGTGGTTAGTCCTTACCACCCGACTGGGACTTTCACCCGGCAAGAAATGCTGAGCCTCGCTTGAGGCACCCCCCCTACGACGCTTGCCAGAAAAAGTTTTAAGTACCGATGCATAAATCTTCATGCATTTTAGTCGAGGTGACACTGACGTTTTTTCAAACAAGACTGGGTTTCTAAATACCCGATTATTTTTTATGCACAGGTACTTATTACCTAATGCGCTGCAAGGTAAAACGTTCTGTTAATGCGCTTTGTAGATCAATCTGCTTTTCTTCTGGAGTATAACCAACCTTTTCTACACGCACAGTGTACACACCCGCCGGTAGTTTCACGTTTAAACGGGTAGAGCCGTAGTTTTTTCCATTAATAAAGACGGTGTCATCGCGTACATTTGAACGTACAGTAAGCGTAAAGATTGCCTGTTCTACAGGCTTGCTCTGTTCTTCAATTCCAGTAGGCTTAGGTACAATTTCTCCAGGTTTAACCGATTCTCCAACCTCTACACTTGGTGACCCATTTTGCTTTTCAAACCAAGTGTTGATACTCGGATTATTTTTAACAACATGAAATAGAATCATAGCTCCAATAATACCCACAATCACCAACGTGATTATTATTGTTTTAGCGGTTTTCTTTATGGATTCAATTTTCGACTGGATTTGTCGAATTTGCCGCTGTGCATTAGTAATATTATTTAACTCGTTTTGGAGTTCTACAACGGTTTGAGTCAGTTCACTTGGAATATTATTAGTCTCGGTACTCAGAGAAGATATAGAGTCTGCATGCCCAGAAAGAGCCACGTTTTTAGACAGTCTGTTAAGCTCAGTAACGCGCTCCCTGGAATCATCGTAATTTTCCCATAGATTGGAACGCTTATTAAACACCACGTCATAAATTTCTTCTGAGGGAGTTTCTATTTTCATTGTGTTGGTACTCCATTACAAACAGAATTTGCTAAAGCAATAGACTGTGCTATCTGTGGTAATAGTGATCTTGTTACCAAATGATGTTCCTTGTATTGCTCGTCAAAGTGGTAAGCGGTATCAACATCCTGTTGTGTTGTTTCCAATAATTCAAATATTTCTTGTGAGAGTTTTTCTGCCTGTAGTGCATGTTCATTAGCAGAGTTGAGTTTTACTTTTGCTTTTTCAAGTGCGTCAGATTGTCCCTGAAATCCATCCACCATTTTCTTATCATCATCTTGGTGCGGATTGAGATAGCGCATATTGATGTCTCGTGCCGCAGAGTCCTCCCATAACCCTTGTATTTCTTGACGAAATTCTTGTAAAGTGCGGGACTGCTGTTTAGTGTACCAAAGTGTCTCTTCCATCAGTCGATTCTCCCAATAAAAAACGAGGCTTTCAAATCTGGACGATTGAATTCATAAAGTCGGTCAATTCTCCTTGTCAATTCATCTTGTGTAATAACCACCAAACGTTGGGCTGATTCTTCCAAACGATCGGCGTGACGAAGCTGAAATTGTGCCTCATATGTGAAACTTTGTGCCTCTTGTACATCATGCATCATCATATCAGCTTCGTTTTCCTCTTCAGTTGCTTTTTCATCAGCGATTAACACAGTACGCTTGGCCGCTTCAGCATGTTCTAGGCTTCGTTCTGCGGCATTCACTGCCATATTGGCCCGTTCTTTCGTTTGTTCAGCAAGATTGATTGCCCGTTCAGCATGTCCCACGGCCGTTTGACAACATTGCACCCGTCTCTTTGCTCGTTCTTGCTCGGCGATTGCTGCTTTCAGCTCTTCAATAGCTACTTCTACCCGACGTTGGGCATGCAAAACTTCCTCTTCCGCACGCCTGACAGCTTCCTCGTAACCACTACAATCAGGCACATAATGACGAGTACGTCCTTCATGATCTGTGTAGCTATAAGCTGAATTCCGACAATTTTGTAATGCACGTCGGGCAGATGCTAATTCCTGTTCTGCGTAAGATAGATGTTCTCTGGCAGTTTTGAGTTCGGCTTCAGCCTGTGCGACTCGCTGTTCAGCAGATGCTAACCACTGTAACGCATAATTAAGTTGTTCATGCCAAGAATTTTGCGTTTTGTTTGCTTCATTCCAACTCCTATTCACTTCATCAAGTGTTCTATGGGCTTGTTGCTTAGCTTCATGGCAATTGGATAACAAGGAATTGACTTCTTCCTGCATATCATTAACAGCGTATCGATCTTCTATAGCACGATCAATCATTACGCTAGCACGATGATGTTCACGGTCTGCTTGTTCTTGCGAAAGCCGTTGTGTGTGATTTGCAGTTTCCAGCATCTCACTCGCTCTGCTTGACCACCGCCTCAATTCTTGTTGCAAATCTTCCAGTATCAAGATTAGCTTTCGTGGATTGAAAATACTCATAATTAACCCTTGAGTTTACATATCCTCTTTATTATCAGATTCTTCTAAAGTATGAATATGCTCATCAAGTATCTTAATGATTTGTTGTAAACGACTGATGTACTCATTAAAACGTTCACTTGTGCGTAACCAATTAGCACAAAATTGTTCAGCAGCCTCACCTTGATAGAGGGGACTGAGGCTACGCCAACGATTCTGAAGTTGGTCAAGTTCTGGTTTTATTTGCTTAAAATGCTTGTCTAAGCGAGTATGATACGCCCTGAGTTTCACTAATAAAGTTGTTGTTGTATCAGCCACCATGTAGATACCTATCCAATGCGTCTAACTTGCTGTTGAGAAATTCAACGTGAGTGACGCTTTCTTGATTCACATATCGTCTTGCAATCTCATGCAGTTGTGTCCACTGCTCATCATAGTGTTGACGTGCCTCATCTTTCCAATGAGGGGCTATCTCAGCATGTTGAGTTTCTAAGTTATTCAACGCCTCTCCTAGATGGGTATTAAAATCAAGCAGTGCCGCACGAAATTGAAGCATTTCGCGATGGACATCATCCATATTCATAATTGTTTACTCCACATAAGTAGGTACGCATAAATCCTTTAACATTTTTGGTGACGGTTTGTAGTAGTCGCTTTAGCGACTCACAAGCCGCTCATTATGTTAAAAGACTTTTGTTTACCCACTTAGCTACCCTGCGACCGACTTCGGCTATTTGTTCTTTAAAATCAAGTATCTGTTCTTCTGAGAGTTCAATTTTGGATTCTATACTGTACGGTTTAAAGCGTATGCTTTTATCATGTTCAATATCCATATAGAGCGCACAAATGGGAGTAGGGCCTTCTTGTTGTAACTGAGCCGCTTTACGACTACGCACTAAAGTCAGTGATTCTTCTTCAGACATTTGCAATGCAACACGATGTCTGAAATTGTTTATGCCACGACGTTCATCAATCACATGAGACATGGGCCGTACCCCTGAAAAACTGAGGATAAGATGAATACCCATTGAGGCACCTTCGACACAGATAGCATGTAGTTTCTCACTGAGTGGAGAATCAGTCATGCTATAAGCGTCTACTTTACGGCGTATTTCATCAACACGATCAAGTTCAGTCATCACAGCGAAAATGGAGGGTTCATTTTTGCGTTCTCTTTCTGGTAATTGTTTTCGTCGCTCCATTTCAGCAGTGAGTTCTTTCAAAACTGTTTCAATATCGGAATTTTCACTGTAAAAAGACACGGCATATCCACTGATTTGTAGCACGTTATCCTTAATATGCGGCAATGTCTGATTCCAAGGTGTATCAGGTATGGAACGATCAAGAATAAGAAATTGAGCATTCTGTGGAGCGGTATTCAGGCAGAGACTAGCAAGAATAGAGGCCAGCATACCATAGCGTACTGCATTAGCACCACCAATGATAAGCAGATGTTCTGCAACTCGACGACGGGTAACAATCATGGCTTGTCCATGCACACTAAATTCTTGACCCAACCACATGACACACGGATGCTCGGCCGCAAACCAATCAACGACATCAAGCCCACCGGTATGGATTGGACGACGCGCTAGGTTTTCCCAGGCTTTGTGATCTAACCATTGGGATTGCTGCATGAGATATGATATGTATGGGTTCTCAATCAAGTTAGGCTGTTCTTTACCATCAAACACAATGGTCGTTGGTACTTCGTGGTGTGGTAAATCTTGGTTCGCTTTCTCATTCAATTGTTTAATTAAAGTATCTCGCCGTCCCTCTTTAAGGAGAGCAATTTTACCCAGTTTATTGGAATTATCATCACCTTGACGATCATTAACAACAATTTTGCCAGGCAGATCACAACTCAAGAGCAGTTGTTTTCCTCGACGACCAAATTCAATTAATGCTTGTATGTCAGAACTCGACATTTGCATAGCCATTCGCAAATGGATGTTACCAAAAATAGCTGTTTGATGAAGCATCCCGGGCGCACCAAAACGTTGCGATCCAAGTAACATGTGAATGCCAACACTACGTCCTTGTTGAGCTAATTGCAATAGTTGCTCTGAAGCGGTGCCTTCAGTATCACCTTCAAACAATTCATGGTACTCATCAATCAATAATACGATACGTGGCATATGACCTTCAGGTTGTCCTTTATCACGGTACCCGGTCAGATCACGTACTTTTAGTGTTGCAAAAACCTGATTACGGCGTTCTTTTTCAGCAATTAACTCTGCCAACACACTACGAGATAGTTGTGATGATGAATGTAAAGAAACAACTTCAGCATGTGGTAACTCTCGATACGGTTGAAACTCTACACCATCTTTACCATCAATCAAAAATAACCGCAGTTCATTAGGATTATAACGCACGGCAAGTCCTAAAATCAGAACATGGTATAGGTTTGATTTACCAGAGCCCGTCATTGCACCCATCATACCATGAGCACAGGGCATACCTTCATTGTTCACGCCAAACCATAAGTTCAAAACGTCGCTGGCACCACTAATGCCAATGGGTGTCTGAATGATATGGGTCGCGTCTGATTTCCACCAGTTTTCATTGGATAAACCAACTTCTCCATCCCATTCGACAATGCGTTCAGGCGGTTTTGCCTTTCTTAGGTTTTCAAATAAACGATTTTGTAACTCAGCGTGTGGATTAGCATCTGGATATAATCGCAAAGCACAGGCAGTCATGGTAGAGGAATCATTAAGGTTAATGTCGCCGGCATTTTCAAAGCCATCCATGTTAATATCGCGTGGTAATTTATGATCGGCGTTGTAGTGTATGAAGGTGTAAACACCAGCCTTGGGGCCTGTACTTGCTACATGTTGTAATAATTCAATTGCTCTGCGATCATACTTGTTAGGAAAATCAGCGGCAAAAACGAATTGAAAACGCTCGTTAATGCGGACTTTAGGATCAACCAACTCAAATGACGGATAAGTAGCATCAATGAAATTCTGAACGATGCGTTGAATATCCTGAAGAACTTGTTCTAAGTCACGACGGACATCACCACTGTTTTCACGGACTAATGGCAAATAGCGACGCATTGGAAACGCTAAACCGTTAGTAGCAGGATCTAATAATGTGTAATAGGTTTGATGCGGTAACATCAGCGCAGAGCGAACAAGTAGAGATTGCAAAAGTTCTGCACCCATTCCAGTTGTACTACCATTGGTTCGAATAATAATCGTTTTGTGAGCTCCAATAAAGGGCACAAAAGCAGGTACTTTGCATCCAATTTTGCTGAATTCGTGGCGTTGTTCAACCAAATCCCCGATGCGTATTAAAGTGGGCAAAGTCGTGTCTATACCATCAGTAAAGTCATCGGAATTCCAAACTGTCGGTTGCCAGTCTTGCCAAGTTTTTGTGTCCCAACCGGCATAAAAATCAATAGACATTCTATTTATGGCTACTGATAACTCATTGGCATTATTTTCCAATTTAGAAGCGAAGTAAGTACCTAACTTTTGTTGGCATATCTTGCCGTGATTGATGAGTCCTCTGGCACGTTTTTCTGCTTTGGCAATTTGGGCTTGCCAATTTTGTATTTTATTTTCTAATTCTGCGATACGTTTTTTACCAAACATATTATGAACTCCACTATTATAATAAGCCAAGATCGGTCAATAATTTTGTTATTCTAAGATTGCGCTATTAGACATTATACCGATTTAACGTAACTCATTGATTTACTTGATTTTCTCATTTTTAGAAAGATAATGAAATCAAGTACTTAGGATTAAATCGATATAATGTATATTGTTTATTTTTTTCTCGTTCCCAACGTCATCAAAGGAAATGCTTGTTATGATGCTCTGTGTCATTTTAAATGATAGCTTTTCAGAGAAATCCTTTGAAGCTAAACCTTCGATGTTTCGAAAACCTCGAAGGTTTCAAGCCAAAATTATTTATCTGGAATTATATAGACTTTCATAAAAATAGCGTTTTCATTCCAGAGTTTAAAAAAACTTGTGTTGTGACTATACTCAACAAGGGTACAAATAATTTTTTAGGCTCAAGTTTTTTTCAAAAAAATTTTAGGCTAAAAAACGTTTAAAATTGCTATACTTTGCATCGTTATAAATTGCGCTTTTAAAAATACCTGAAAATTCAGGGTTCGGTACTTAACGAAAACATACTGTGCTGTGAGTTCATGTCGGGTAGAATGAAGTGCCACTCAGAGCTAGATAAGTTTTTTAGTTCAATCCGCCAGAAATTAGGAATGGTGGGTTTCGATCCGCTCTGCCCAGCCTACGCTCGCTAACTCCTATGGTTTGGAAGAAGAATAATTTCAGTAGAAACCTTCGATGTTTCCAAAACCTCGAAGGTTTTGCCCTAAATCTTTTTCTGAACGTCTATAGCAAAATCAAAAAGTCAGCCTGTATAAGGTACATCCTAATGCTGCACCACAAAACCTATTTACGTTTTTGGAAGGGTACGTAAGACGCACCCTACGACTTGCTCTCATTCAGTTGCTCTGACAACAGCGGGCCTCACACTCTCAAGAATGAGTTCAAACTCAAACTTGTCAGAGGAGATTTGTCGTAAATCTACCGCGTAGCATTCATGGCTCAGGTTAACGTCATTTCCAATGCGAACACCCGGAATACTGACCATTTGGGTATCAGGATTATAGATGGCTTCCCCGGCACAGGATTTTAATCCCGGTAATGCTGGCGTTCCTGTCACCAAAATATTATCTAAATAGATACCATCTTCATCAGAGTATGTGTTGAAATCTCCTGAACCATACTGTTGAAACCTAATGACAAACTGATTAGTGAATGCCAAACCATGATTGGATGCTAAAGTTTTTACATCAACCGTTAGGTTTTGCCATTTACTATCAGGAAAGTTGGAAAGATCAAGCCCATAAACTCTTTTGAAACTTATACCACCATCATTACTAAACCACAAGCTATCTTGTAGATTGGTTTCATCAGAGAGGTCTTTAAGCCAAAAATTAAGCTCAACTTGCTCGTAATTGGACAAATCCAGATGCAAATCTAAAGCATTAGTCGTTACTGCACCGTCAATTCTTCTTCCCATTGCGGCCACAAAAAAACCTTCGTAGGGTGATGTTTTTACAACATTCACAAAACCAGAAGGTCGAATCGTTTTACTATTTGTTGTGAGATTTGGATCACTCCATGTCCAAGCACTATTGAATTTGCCGTTTTCAAAACCATCTTGGAAAGGCAATGTAGCATAAGTCACCTTAGGTGAGCTTACAGATATATCATCTAAGAAAATGCCATCTTCATCAGAGTACGTATCAAAATCTCCCGTTCCGTACTGTTGAAATCTTATAACAAACTGACTCGTCAGCTTTAATCCATTCTCGGTAGCTAACTTATCAATATCAATAGGTGGTAGTTGTCCCCATACCATCTCATTATTCCAGTTGGAGAAATCAAATTGATAGACTTTTTTGAAATTTGTACCACCATCATCACTAAACCAAATACCATCTTGAAGATTGGTTTCGTCATAGTGTTCCTTATGCCAAAATCTAAGTTCCACTTGATTGTGACCAGACAAATCTAAATGTAAATCTAAGGCATTAGTAGTAAATCGGCCATCAACTTTTCTTCCAATGGCAACTTCGTAAAAGCCACTGTGTGCAGTCCCAGTCTCCCTTAGAGCTACGTTTACTACACCAAAAGGATTAATGGTGTTTGGATCCGTTGTCAATTTTGGGTTGCTCCATGTCCAGGCACTACTTAATTTCCCCGTTTCAAAATCATCTTGAAAAGGTAATTTGGCGTAAGTGACTCGAGGTGAGATTACCAATATTTCATCCAACAAAAGGCCATCTTCATCGGAATAGGTGTCGAAATTTCCTGAACCATGCTGTTGAAACCTAATCACAAACTTGCTGGTAAGACTTAACCCGTTCTCAGTTGCCAATTGATCAACATCAATGGGAGGTAGTTGTCCCCAGACAACATCATTCCAATTGGTCAAATCAAACTCGTAAACCTTTTTAAAGTTTGTGCCTCCGTCATCACTAAACCAAATGCCATCTTGGATATTGGTTTCATCGTGGAAGTCTTTGATCCAGAAACGAAGTTCAACTTGCTTGTAGGCAGACAAGTCCAAATGCAAATCCAACGCATTTGTCACAAAGTCACCATCGCTATTTTTTCCCAAAGCAACGCCGTAAAACCCATTATGGACTGCTCCAGTTTCTAATTGAACTTCCACAATACCACCTGCCTCGCCAGGGCGAGCTTTCCAAAAATTTGGATCGAGTGTGCCCGACTCAAAGTCATCAGAAAAAATGACGGTTTGAGCGAACACGCTGCTACACATTAACAGCATGGCTATCACAGTTGTCAAAAATTTAGTTGTCAATTAATTTAACCTCCTCATACAAGAATAAATAAAAAATAATTTTCCAAAAAATGGAAAGAAATGTAGCCAGCCAGCGTACCAAGCGTTGCGTCCCACGCACCTTTTAAGGTGTATGGATTGATGGTGTGTAAGACGCATCCTACGCTCGCTATCCTCAATAAGGGATAGTTTTTTACTCAGAGGCTGTGAATTAGACTGCACACGGCTTATATTTGGAGCTTCGCTGACTTTCAGCTCGGGAATTCGTGCATCATTCCCTTGTAACTTGTGAAGAAAAAAGTCTAAATTTCACCCGTTCACAGTATAAATAGATGTCCAAGATAAATCTTGGACTCCGGACGATTTAAACATCCAAGATACATACCTGTATGTGTACTACAACCGGTTTTTCAACCCGTTAAATAACAAATTTTTGACGTGAATTTCCTGTCAACGAGCATTACACGCTCGTGCGGTGATGCACCGTTTGGGTTATAACTACATGCGCTCAAAGTTCCCGCTTGTCGCGCACATTTCTTTAGCTTGCTTGGACACCCATAGATTTATCTATTAACGTGAGCTCTGCTTTAAATATCAGTGAGTTATAGAATTATTAATTCTATCAAATATTTATTTATAATGACTTTTAAATCAATCAGTTAAAAAAACCTTGACTGACTCATTCCACTCTATGGCCCACAATTAAAGGGTTATTAACGTATTAATGCTAAGGGTTTAATATTCAAAACTTTTTGGGCACGTCAAACCCCAAACCAAATGCGCCTTGTTAACCACATCTCTAATTATCATAAGCGAAGCGAGACCAGAAGTCTCGGTCAAATCAGCGTACTTAAATTTGACGGTTCTGATTCTCTAAAAAATTGCCGTCATCATCAAGCGACAATTGCTGAGCGAGTCCATAATCGGGTTGCGGATTAGCCAGCGCGTCAAAAAGCTTTGTGTCTCAGCAGGTTGCGGCTTTTATCGTCGTAAATACTTGCCAACGGCATACGCACGCTCTGGCGATAGCACTTTTGGACTACATGCGCTCCAAGTCTCTGCTTGTCGCGCACATTTCTTTAGCTTGCTTGGACACCCATAGATTTATCTATTAACGTGAGTTCGACTTTAAATTGATGTGAGTTATAGAATTATTAATTCTATCAAATAGTTTTTTGCTTAAAATTATTCAAAAAGGGTAGCGATCCAGATTATTTAGAGGTTGATTGTACTTGCTCACTTGCTTTGTTAAACAACCAATTTAAGGTATTCAGAACTTTTTGCAAGTTCTCTATGGCAGATAGTTTGATAGGATCTCTGGTAAATATTTTACCTTCTTCCAATTTGCCAAACTGCCAAAATTCTCCCGTAGTTACAACACCGTAACAAATATTTGCACCTTGAGTAGAAGCGGCGTACATTTCAGCTAAAGCCTGTGCCCAGCCTTTCTTCCAATCCTTTTCTTTAGCTTCCATTACACAAATTGGAGGTGTTGATATACCACCGTTATCTGCATAAGGTGCTATTAAATAGTCAGGCTTTCCATCCAAATCCCGTTTTTCATCTACAGTGATCGTTCCTTCCGACCACACTTCTAATTCCTCATAATTATCTGATACTATGTCCAATATAGGGGTAATTATATGTTGCCGGATAGCATTTTCATTAACGAAGTTGACATCTTTTAATAGAGCACGCCCCATTCTTAATAAGAAAAACTCATCGACTTTAATATCCTTTACCTCTATAAAAGAGGTTCTTTTCACTTTAATTCCAAATTTATCCGATACCTGTTCTATCCTTTCAAATTTCCCGTATGACATAAACTATTCCTCACCATTATGGACGCGACTCTTTTCTATAGATTTTCAGAAAAATAGTTTCTTTGGCAGCCAACATTGTCTGAAAGCTCAAGTCTCCTAAAGGAGACTAAATTAATTATCTAAATATCTATATAGTGAAAAAAAGTGGCACAGCGCCCAACGTTCAAGCTCACCGGCGGCGAAGCCGTCAGCAGTGCCTAGTTAGGCCATGATTTTACTACAAATTCCGATCTAAAATCCCCGACTGCGCCAAAAGCCTGAAATCCGCCTGAAGCGCACTCCGTCGGGGCACGCTACCGCTATGTTTCATCGGATAACTCCGAAAAACGGAGATTTATCCCGTTTTTTCTTTGTTCTTCCTCGAAGCCGGGCCTAACGTTCAAGCTCACCGGCGGCGAAGCAAATACTTGCCAACGGCATACGCACGCTCTGGCGATAGCATTTTTGGACGACATGCGCTCAAAGTCCCGGCTTGTCGCGCACATTTCTTTAGCTTGCCGAACTACATAAGTCACAGATGAGTACATACTGTATGTGTACTACAACCGGTTTTTCAACCCGTCAAATCACCAAAAAATTGACGTGAATTTCCTCTCAGCGAACATTAACAAAACACGCTCGTGCGGTGGCGCACCGTTTGGGTTAAAATGGCTATACTGAAAATACAACTTATTTTAGGAATAAATAGTCATGGATAAGTTATTTATCCTCCCCTAGGCATGAAAATAAAGGAATAGAAAAGCATCTAGGCTTTTAATTTTTTAATTCGTTAATTTCTCAATTCGTTGTACTAGATATTGTGGGTATTTTCACAGTAAACGGATTAAATGGATTTTAAATTTGAGTTTGTTATTCAAAAGCTTGCTAATTCAATTCCTTATTTAATTTTCACATTGAAAAGTACGTTCCGTCTATCTCGAATGTGGTGGGTTTAGCAAAGCTCTGGGTGGCGACATGCTCTTAATTTAATGGCATTGAGTGGGCCAGGTTGTCGAATTGATAGGCTCTAGTACACGAAAGCAGAAATCTCACCCAGCCTCCTCCAGCCAACAGCTAAAGCCGTTGGAATTATCCGTTATAATACTCAAGATGGGAACAAACTTTTGCCTGAAAAGGACTTTTTTAGAAACAAAAATTCTAGGTAGTTACACTGGCAAAAGCCCCAACGGGGCGAGATTAATAAAGCCAGGGGCAGCGCCCCTGGCAAAAGCCCCAACGGGGCGAGATTAATAAAGCCAGTGTACCTACCTAGCTTTAATAATACGCCTTATATATTAACCCGTCATAAAAATATCGCCTTATGACCACGTTGAGTATATAACGAAACGTAGTTCAGCGAAGCTAATCCTTGTAGTTGCTTTTGGTGGTAGCTTCACTTGACACCTGAATTGAGTTTTGGGATGAAGAACACGAGATAGTTAATGGCATTGAGTGGGCCAGGTTGTCGAATTGATAGGTGGGTTTAGCTTCGCTCAGGGTGGCTACATGCTCTTAATTTAATAGCATTGAGTGGGCCAAGTTGTCGAATTGATAGGTGGGTTTAGCTTCGCTGACTTCTAGGTGGGTTTAGCTTCGCTTCCTTCCAGGTAGCAAAGTTCAGAGTGGCTACATGCTCTTAATTTAATGGCATTGAGTGGGCCAGGTTGTCGAATTGATAGGTGGGTTTAGTTTCGCTTCCTTCCAGGTAGCAAAGTTCAGAGTGGCTACATGCTCTTAATTTAAAGGCATTGCAGAGCCGGGCGGTGTCATCTAAAGATGCGGTGACAATGCGCAGCCCGTCGGGACTGAAGGCGGCGTTGTTTACCGAATCTTTATGCCCTTGAAGCACTAAACGTTCACGATGGTAAAAAGCAGCATTATAGAGTTGTGATTTTATTAAAACCCGTAATTGCCCACTGGGTTGTTTAACCATTAACCTGGTTAAACGCAATTCCATTCCATGCGCTTGGCTCTGATCTTCTAGTTGTGACAACGACAAAATAGCGCGACATAAGCCCAATAATTGCCAAGTGTGTTGAGAGTTCTCCCGTTCAATCAAACGGTCGCGAATGGTGCGTAAATGCTGTGGTTCGTCTTTCTCCTCCCAGCCTTCAATGAGATGAGTTTGTACCAATTCGGCCACATAAGCGGTTTCTTGTCCGTTGGGTAGCTTTGTATCGGTATAACGACAAAATAAATCACCGACTTTTTAAGTTAAAAACGGCTGTCCGTTCGTCCAGTCTAAAATCGCCCGTAACACCGCTTCGGGATTATCGGCTTTACCGTGCAAGCCCAGTGCTAACGGCATCGCCTCTTAAAACGTAAATCCAGTTAAATCAATGGCTTGCCCAATATCAAACGGGGTGGACTGCGGGTCGTCCATTAAATCGGTTGGCCTTGCGGTGCCAACTAGACAAAACGTTAATCGTTTCAAATTCGGGTTTTGGGCTCGCTCGTTATAGCAACTCCGAATCGTGGCAAAAAAATCATCAGTGGCAAACGGTAAATTGCGGACGTGATCAATTTCATCAAAGCAAATCACTACAACGTTGCTGATAATGATCCAAAACCACGCGGCGCAACGCTTGTTATAACTTAAATCTAGGGAAGTGCGCTCCGCACCAAGCTTGGTATTCCAAGTGCCTAGCATTTTGCCACACTAGTGCAGTAAAGCGGAAATAGAAATACCACCTCAGCCAACATTGTCTAAGAGCTCAAGTACCCTAAAGGGCACTGGTTAGTAAGCTTTAGCCTACTTTAGCTTTTAGACAACGGCTTTAGCCGTTGGCGTTGGGGTGGTATCGAAACTTCCGCTTTACTGTACTAGGCACTGACTTGAACATTGGCCATTTGACGAAGTTCTTCAACACAATGAGGTACATTCAAAGCCAGTTTCATCAGTTTATCCATTGCCCTGCTTTGAGTGGCTTCTCCGCTTTCGTATTTTGAAAAGGTATTGACTTGTTCACCGAAGAGTTGCGCCGCTTGCTGTTGAGTCATCTTTAACCGTTCTCTGAGTTTGGTGATTTCAGCAGCAGTGAAAAGCCCATCTATTTTTCTCTGCTCGTCACGGATGAGAGCCTCGTTGCGTTTGCTTTGTTCAGGTAGAATGATTTCATACTGACAAGCAAGGCATTCACAATATTCAATGTCTTCTAACTTAAAATGATGCCCTTTATAGCAGTAAGACGAGGGGCCCTTTTTAAAAATTAATTGACCCCTTTCGCACACAGGGCAAATTATTTTGTCTTGAGTCATAACAAGTTACCTCTCTTGACAAAGTTGTTTGTTAATATAACACCGATTTCAACACAAATTTCGCCTTTATAACCCAGTTTAAGCTTGATATAAACTTCGTCATATTCACCTGAAGGAGAAAGACATTGACCTTTATAAACGTAAAAAGTTAATTTGGTATCCTCATAGTGGATAGTCTTATGGAAATCTGACGGCCACAATTTTTTGATACAATCTGCCACATCGGCCTTAAAATATCCAAGGTTAGCCACATAAATTTCAACTTTTCGTCCTAATAGGATGATTTTGTTTTCATCTTTGGCAAGTTCATGGATGGTTTCTAATGAATAAAAGGGCATTTTTTCACCTTTAAATCAAGCAGTAGGGTGGGCAAGCGGCACTGCCATTAGCGCGTTGGAGTACAAAGCTTTACCAAGCTGAAGCTTTGGACTCCAAGCACTGGCACAAAGCTGAATCATTCGTTGTACTCCAGTTCAAGTAGGATTTTTTTCACCTTATTTTCTGGATTGAATTTATGACAAGGGGCTAATTTCTTTGCAGCTTGGAATTTTGCGATGGCAGCTTCAATCTGACAAACAAGCAAGATTAAGTCGCTGAAGCGACTACGAAAAACCAGCAAGATTAAGTCGCTGAAGCGACTAACTACTACAAACTTATGGATTAAGTCGCTGAAGCGACTAACTACGAAAAACCAGCAAGATTAAGTCGCTAAAGCGACTACTACAAACAAGATTAAGTCGCTGAAGCGACTAACTACTACAAACTTATGGATTAAGTCGCTGAAGCGACTAACTACTACAAACAAGCAAGATTAAGTCGCTGAAGCGACTACGAAAAACCAGCCAGATTAAGTCGCTTTTGCTCCTACGGGAAAAGCATGAAAATAATATCCCCATTCAAAAAACTTTGGATCGATTTGTGTGGGTATTTTATTTAGCCGCAACTCCGTAACTTGTAAGCCAAATATGACCTGTTTCCTTTTTCTTCATTGCTTTAAACCAGTGATTTTGAAAATGACCGGTTTTAAAAATAGGTCAGGTTTATACCACTACCAGTTTAGTGCTACCGATATTCTTGAGAATAATTCGGGCAAAGTTTATCCAAATACCCATCAACGACTAAAATAGTACCTACTGTCCAGTCACAAAACACCTACAAAAAGTCTCAAACTGTAAGCGCAACAGAGGGCCATAACTTAATTTGAAAACATCCACGTCGGCAAAAGTTTCGCTTCGCTGTACTTTTGCCGACGTAAGTATTTTATGGCCCTCAAAATATTGAGTCAAAAAACCCGCAAAAAAATAGGTCAATAACAGGGGCCCGCGTATCACTACTCTGCCAAATTTGGACTCCCTTGGAGTCCTGCCAAACTAAAGTTTGGACTCCGAGTTGTTTGCGTGAGGCGATAAATCGCCTACTACAAACTGACCTTTTCCTTAACGGCAATGGCAGTGACTCCGGCCTCCCCAATGGCTTGCATCAAGAAATCTATCCGATTATAATACGCGCCGCGAAAGCTTAGAAAAGTAAAAAGCGGGAAATTAATGTCCTAAAAGAGGGCCATTACATCACGGGTGAAAGCAGTTTTCATTTTCCCAACCTACCTGTTTTTGAAGCTATCCCGCGTTATCTAAATAAAAGCAAAATCCAAGGTAGAAATGCCACCATGAAAGAATTTAGAGCTTGGGTAAGGCAACAAATTTCTCCAGTCCCTACCAACCAATCGATGTGTTCAAACTGTGATAATTGAACAGGATTTAACGGATTAAGGGAGGCAGACAGGATTGCTATAAAGTTTTAAAACAATCCTGTCAATCCTATAATCCTGTCAATCCTGATCGTTTATCCCGTTATCTCACTTGGACTCAAATCAGTCATGGCGACTATCGTTTCTATATCCATGCCGGCTCCAAGCATTCTTTTGGCAGCATCCTCACCTTCTTGCCAGCCTTTGTTGTGTGCCGTGTCAATTTGATCTTGCTCATTCACCATCGCCATCAAAAAGCCTTGTGTCTCATGAGTTTAGAAATCAGATTTTTCCAAAAAAATCTGATTTCTTTGACCTTTGAGGCGATAAATCGCCTACTACAAACGGGCCTAGTTTAGAAATAAGTTTGCCAAAAAATCGGATTTATTTGACCAGAAATCAGATTTTTCCAAAAAAGGATTTCTTTGACCTTTGAGGCGATAAATCGCCTACTACAAACGGGCCTTTTTCTTAACGAGTTTAGAAATCAGATTTTAAAAAAAATAGGATTTCTTTGACCTTTGAGGCGATAAATCGCCTACTACAAACGGGCCTTTTTCTTAATTTAATGGCATTGAGTTTAGAAATCCGATTTTTCCAAAAAATAGGATTTCTTTGACCAATGTTCAGTATTCAGTTCACAGTTCACAGTTCACCGTTTTTCACTGATCAATTACCAATTAAAAAAAATGCGAGTATTAGGCATAGAAACTTCTTGCGATGAAACCGGCGTTGCGGTGTACGACTCGGAGCAGGGCCTATTAGGACATGCTTTGTACAGTCAAATCGAGTTACACGCTCAATATGGCGGCGTTGTGCCAGAATTGGCTTCCCGCGATCATGTCCGCAAACTCATACCACTGCTTAAAACGCTCTTAAATGAAAGTGCGACTTCTACTTCTGAAATTGAAGGAGTCGCGTACACGAAGGGGCCGGGCTTAATCGGCGCTTTACTGGTTGGAGCGGCCGTCGGCCGCAGTCTCGCTTGGGCTTGGCAAGTCCCTGCCATTGGCGTACACCATATGGAAGGCCACTTGCTCGCTGCTATGCTTGAAGCGCCGGCCCCCACTTTTCCCTTTCTTGCTCTACTCGTCTCTGGAGGGCATACGCAACTGGTACAAGTTGCGGCGGTGGGCAAATACACCGTGCTAGGAGAATCCGTCGATGATGCCGCTGGCGAAGCCTTTGATAAAACCGCCAAATTACTTGGGCTTGGCTATCCGGGTGGCCCCGCCTTAGCGCGTTTAGCAGAACGTGGCAATCCCAAAGCCTTCCACTTTCCTCGCCCGATGACACTTAGCCCCGGCCTCAACTTGAGTTTTAGCGGCCTAAAAACCCACGTCTTAACCACTTGGCGAGCGCAAAACCAAAATGAACAAACTCGCGCCGATATTGCTCGCGCCTTTGAGGACGCAGTGATAGATACCTTAGCCATTAAATGTCGTCGCGCCTTGCTTAAGACGGGCTTAACAAGTTTAGTGGTTGCCGGCGGCGTTGGCGCTAATCAACGCTTGCGTACTCGCTTGGCACAACAGGCCGATGAAATGGGCGTAGCCGTCTATTACCCTCGCCCCATCTTTTGCACCGACAACGGCGCGATGATTGCCTACGCGGGCACTCTGCGCCTTACCGCCGGCCAGTGTGAACCACTAGAATTTAGCGCACGGCCCCGTTGGCCGATGAATGAACTGACTTAACATTCGTTCCTTAGCCGGTTTGTAGTCGTCGCAAAAGCGACTCACAAGCCGCTCGTTATCAGCCTCAAAAAGACTTTTGTTTACTTATGCACTGGAGGCCCCTTCGGGCTTGGCGCGTGTTTGATACCAAAACCCACAGGTTCCACTAAAGGCAACGCCCCTGGGTTATGTGCTATTCGTTAACCTCTATGAGATCGGTCGGGGCGTATTATTGAAGCCTGTGTAACTACCTAGGTTTTTCTTGGGCAAGGCAACAAATTTCCCGAGTCCCTACCAATCAATAGAGGTGTTCAAACTGTGATAATTGGTAATTGGTAATTGATAATTGATAATTGGTAATTGGTAATTGGTAATTGGTAATTGGTACGGGGTGGTTGCCGGCCAAGAGCGAAAAAAAACGTGACATTTCCAAAATGATAGTGTAGACTACGCAGCCTCAATTGACATGTTGCAGCGTGACGCACCCTGGTAGCGTGCTTGCGTGGGGCGCTGCGAAAAAAAACGTGACATTTCCAAAATAATCGTGTATACTACGCTGCATCAATTGACTTGTCGGAGCGTGGCGCAGCCTGGTAGCGCGCTTGCATGGGGCGCAAGAGGTTTCGCGGGTTCGAATCCCGCCGCTCCGATATCTTTAATTATTTCAATAAGTTATAGGCTTCTAATCCCTTATGAAGTTTGTGATATTTATGGTCAGTTAAAGCATTGCGAATGGTAACAGGAACAAATAGCAACGTTGTTATCTTATGATTATTATAGGGGCTTTTCCGATTGGCAACGCTTATTTACTTATGCGCTAACCTGACGAGTCGGCCTATTTATATTTTTAATTTTTCATTTGTCATTAATCTACTCTCCCCATTTCTCTTCCCCCCCCAATTCCCTTTCCATTAAATTTTTTGGTCCACAACCGCCTTTGTCGCTCGCGCCCCTTGTCCACAAGTTCGGCCGACTAGGCCCAACAAAAACTAATCCAACAGAAAATAATTTGAAATGGCAAAGCGAGAAAAGCACATTGAAGCCATCACACTGCGTGCTGAAGAACGCCTCAGTCTCAATCAAATTGCTGAAAGGTTGGGGGTATCAAAAAGCAGTGTCAGTTTATGGCTAAGCGAATGTCCCTTATCTGAAGAAGAAAAAAGAGAGCGGATGAGGGAGGCCAACTTGGGCAACCAACATGGCAAAAAGCCCCTTAGAGAACCCTCTAAACTTTATCGGGCAAGCGAGGTTGAATCGCTAACAACCAGTCAAAAGGGCGATATAGCAGAATATGCAGTGGCTTTTCGGTTGGCCGTTCATGGTTTTTCTATTCACAAACCCTATTCGAGTGGTGGCGTAGATTGGCTGGCTGAAAACCCAAAAACCGGTAAAATCTTTAGAATTGAGGTGAAGTGGGCCTCAAAAGCCAAAGAAGGTTTGCCTTTTATAAGATTAACAAGAAGTTCAAACGGCCAAAGGTACGACAATAATTATTTTGATTTCATTGTTGGCTACGACTTCTACTCTGATACTGCCTATGTTTATTCTTTTTCTGAAATAAGCAAAAATAAAACAATAATAACAATTTCCGAAACGGCGGCCGAAAGATGGGACAAATTAAAATAAAGTGGTTCAGGTAGTCATTAGTTTTTCGTTTCTTTTGTGGCTATGAATGATAACTTCACCTCAAAGCCACAATTCACAATTCACAATTCACAATTCACAATTCATCATTCACCATTCATCATTCACCATTCATCATTCACCATTCATCATTCACCATTCATCATTCATCATCAATTCACAATTTTCATCCCCCCACATCAAAGCCCCTCTCCCCTTTTAAGCACTCTTAAATACCGAGACATAATGAGTCTGGTATTCTCGCCACAAAAATCTTCTTGCGGCTCCTTGAGACATGGGGCAAACCTTCAATACGTTTTATTTTCAAAAAATCCGACGTCTTAAAGACATCGGATTTTTAGCACTATTACCAATTACCAAGGCCCTATTGAGTGACCGCTTGGGTGATTAATAAGAATTCTAGTAGTGCTTTTTGCGAATGTAGCCGATTTTCCGCTTGTTCCCATACCACACTTTGGGGCCCATCAATCACATCGGCACTGACTTCTTCGCCGCGATGGGCGGGCAGACAGTGCATAAATAACGCATCCGGTTTTGCCAAAGACATCAACCGACTATTGACTTGATAGGACTCAAAGACTTGGATACGCTTGGCTTGTTCTTCTTCTTGTCCCATACTCGCCCAAACATCAGTAGAAACTAAATCAGCCCCAGTGACGGCTGGCACCGGATCGGTGTAGAGGCTGGCGTGATCCTCGGCGCGGGCAACGACATCGGCATGGGGTTGATACTCAGCCGGCGTGGCAATGGCGAGCGAAAAATCAAATTGACGAGCCGCCATCATGTAAGAATGACACATATTATTACCATCCCCTATCCAAGTCACTTTTTTGCCTTGGATACTGCCCCGATGTTCAATGTAGGTTTGTATATCGGCAAGTAATTGACAAGGATGGAACATATCAGTCAGAGCATTAATGACCGGCACTTTGGAATATTTTGCAAAAAGTTCAATTGTTTCATGGGCATAAGTGCGTACCATCACACAATCGACCATACTTGATAACACCCGCGCCGTATCTTCAATAGGCTCGCCGCGCCCTAACTGGGTATCACGCGGAGACAGAAACATCGCGCTACCACCACACTGGCTCATAGCCGCTTCAAAGGACACACGGGTACGTGTGGAAGATTTTTCAAAAATCATTGCTAACACTTTGTTTTTAAAAATTTGTGGGCATTGACCGGCCTTATGCATGGCTTTGAGTTCAATGGCACGCACAATCAGTGTCTGTAGTTCATCTTTAGATAAGTCCAGCAAAGTGAGGAAGTGACGGGGAGCCATAAGCGTCTCCTTTAAGGTCGTCAAGCGGGTAAATTGAGAAATTCCACAATCAAGTGACTGACGGTGGCAATGATGTCATCGGCTTGTGCGTCGCTTATAATCAAGGGCGGTAACAGGCGGACGACGCGCTCGGCGGCGACATTAATTAATATCTGTCGGAAAAGGGCTTTTGTCATCAACTGACCACTGGAGCGGTCAAGTTCAATGCCAATCATCAGTCCTTTGACACGAATTTCCTGTACGCCGGCTACGCCGTCCAAGGCCTTTGAAAATCCTTGATAAAAACGTTGCCCTAATTCTTGGGCACGTTGCAGCAAGTTGTCCTGTTCAATGGTTTCAATCACCGCCCGTGCCGCCCGACAAACCAAGGGATTGCCGCCAAAAGTCGAGCCGTGAGTGCCCGGTTTTAAAACCTCGGCGGCCTTGCCACGCGCCAAACAAGCCCCTATGGGCACACCATTGCCTAAACCTTTGGCAAGAGTCAACACATCGGGGAGGATGCTCGCGTGTTGATAAGCACACCATTGTCCCGTCCGCCCCACCCCAGTTTGAATTTCATCAAGCATAAGCAACCAATTGTGACGATCACACAAACTCCGCAGGTTTGCCAAATAATCATCATCTGGGATAACAATACCGCCTTCGCCAGTAATAGGCTCGACAAGCACCGCCACAACTTCTGGATGTTGTTTGGCAACTTCAGCCATCGCGTTGACATCGTTATAGGGCACACGGACAAATCCCTCCAGCAGCGGCGCAAATCCCGCTTGCACCTTAGGATTGCCCGTCGCCGTCAAGGTTGCCAATGTCCGCCCATGAAACGAGCCTTCAGTGACAATCACGGCCGGCCGCTCTCGGCCTTGATTATGCCCATATAAACGGGCGATTTTGAGAGCGGCTTCATTGGCTTCCGCGCCAGAGTTGCAAAAAAACGCTCTGTCCATACCCGTTATCCGCACCAATGTATCTGCTAAGGTTTGTTGATGAGCAATGCCGTAGAGATTGGATGTGTGCAGTAGTTGATTGGCTTGTTCACAAATAGCGGCCGTGACAGCAGGATGGGCATGTCCTAAACCACAGACGGCTATCCCTGATAAGGCATCCAGATAACGAATACCTTGTGTGTCCCATAGCCACGCCCCTTCGCCTCTCACAAAAGTTACGGGTAAACGGGCATAGTTAGGCATCAAAGTTGTTGGCATGATATCGATGTCCCCAAAATGAAAAAGCAGCCCAAAAGGACTGCTTTAAAAAACGAATTCTCGATGTTCAAGTTTTCTCAGCTTGATAAGGCTAATCTCTTACTTTAAAACGCCAAAACCACAAAAAGCGGCTCTGGTTATGTCTAAGGGGCAAGCTCCCTTGGGTGATAAACCATCTATCACCTTTAATTATATATAATTAAACTTAAACAGATTTTGAAGCTAATCTTATATTAATTATATATTATTTTAAATATATAAAATATTACTACAAATAATTATTGTCTGTCAAGATTTAATTTTTTGACTGGCTTTAATTTTGTGGTTTTGGTGTTTAATGCTAACTGTTGGGTAAAATTTAATTATTTATACTGCAAACGGCTAGAATTTGAACTTTCCAATTGAGCGGCAAGACAACTCAAATTGAAAGGATAAGTGGGACACACCCAAATACCGCTCGCACGATTTTGTTTTCCACAGATATACGGAACGTACTTCAAATCCGTGAAAATGACAAAATGAACTTTTCAGAAAATTCCTATAAATAAAAATTATATAATTATCAGTAATTTATCAGTAAAATCAGTTTTCAGTTTTCAGTTTTCATTTTTCATTAGTGTACCATCCCTTTTAAAACACGCTCTTAGCTTGAAGCATCAGGGGTAGTGTGAGAGGGGATTTAGACGTGTGTAAACTGTCGCGGTGATGAAGGGTAGCCGTTATGTGTCCCACAGCCACTCCCCTTCGCTTCTCACAAAAGTCACGGGCAAACGGGCATAGTTAGGCATCAAAGCGGTTGGGATGATATATATCGATGTCCCAAAATGAAAAAGCAGCCTCGAAGGACTGCTCTGCTCAAAATTATTATTTTTCTCTCTCAACTTGCAAACCGGCAACCACTCCGCCGCTTCCTCCCGTAAGAGAAACCCAGTTTGTTCAAGAGACTGGGTTTCTGAAAACGACGGCCGGTGACATTAGTCTGCAAAAAACGGCTGACTGAAGATGATTTCGTGCTCCTCGCCTTGATATTCTGGATCGACTTTGATGGTAAACTTCAAAGTTTCTTCATTGGAGACCCTAAACTCGCCGATGTAATAAATGGCATCGCCTTCTTGAACCAGCCGCATCTTGGAGGGTTTTGACTGACTAGTGAGGTTGGTGACTTGAGCGGTGACTTTTGCCAGTACCGCTTGAGTCTGCATGAGCTTGCCCTTACCACCTTTGCGAACCACCACATTCAGCACCGCATTGCTACTGCTTCGCTTGATACTATAAGCGCGTGCCATTTCCGTTGGCAGTGACTTGATGCTGAAGGCATTGCAATAAACCGTATACTCGGTATTTTCGTCGATTTCGATTTTAAGCGGCTCTGGAGCTATTGCGTGGGCGCAAGACATGAAAGCCAACACGGCCACGGCCCCCAATAAGGTTTTTTTAGCCAACATATAAAATACTCCTAATGTTAATAGTCATCTTTTCATCATTTCTGCTATGAGAAATGCCAATTAAAGAATCAGGGACTTCAAAAAAAATAACACCGCCCTTGCATCCCCTCTATTGAGGCGACTTAGCCGCAGTTTTAGTCGCGGTTTTATTCACATCGATAGATTTGCTCGGGGTGTGTTGTGGATATATTATTTTTTTGAGAAGCCCTTAGTCTAAATCATTAATATGTTCAAGGGTAGTCATTTTCAATCCCAAACGTTTTGGGGAAACCTGAAAAAGTGCGTTTATCGCTATCGGCGGACTGGGTTGCAAGCGTATTGTCAGCCTTTGGGGCGTTTGAATAAATTGTTGTAGACTGGCAAGAATACTGGCATCCAATCTTATTCGCGCTTGGCGAAGGTCGTTTTTGAGCTTGGTTATCAGCGTTTGTTTAAAACGATTAAGCGTCATTTTATTACGTTGTGCCAGCCGTGTGAATACTTGATTGACTAATCCTTTATTAGTATAAGTACACGCTAATGCGGCCAATTGTATCTGCGAGGCGGCCCTTTTCCAGTTTGCCGGAGCGGGTACATTGTTTAAATCGACTGATAGCATTAATTCTCCCCAAGCGTGTGCATTCACCGTCCCTAATAAAAACGCCTTATTCTCGCTCAATTTGACTTCCAAGTACATATCGGCATTGATACGAGCATAGCCCAAGCCGCGCAATTCTCTCGGACTGAGATAATAGGGGGCGTATCCGAAGGCGGACATGAGTACCGGAGGTGGCGGGGCGGTATCGCTGATGGGGATATGTACGCCTTGTATAGCGATTGAAATCTGTTGGGGTAATGAATGCCGATCATAGAATTGATAGGCTTTATAAAGTGTTATGGTGTCGATATGCACCGGGGCATAGTCTGGCGCGGTTAAGTGCAAATTACTAATAATAACCGAGCCGAGTAGATCGGTACCCACTTCAGAATATTCTACTATGACTTTATCCGCCACCGATTTTATCGACTTGTCTAATTCTATGTGTAACCGATGATCGATGTAGGCCTTAGCGCCGCCTAAGCCGGCCGCTATAATCATTAATAGAGCGATAATAACGTTTTTTATCTTGTGCATAGTCAGTATTCAGTGCTCAGTAATCAGTAATCAGTGCTCAGTGTTAAGGAGTGTTTGGCAGTCGTCCAAACTAACGTTTGGCAGGAGTCGTTTGGCAAACGTTATACTTTACATTTTTGCCTCGTTCACAATTTGCGCTTTTGTCATTACTAGCTCTGCTAGAAGATTTATCCAGATTTATCCAAGATTTATCCAAGATTTATCATATCAAAGAAACCGAAACCGAAACCGAAACCGAAACCGAAACCTAACTACAAGGATTGTATATAAAAAAGGATTTTTTCGCTTAGATAAGAGAATGAACAAATTCGGCTTGGAAAATCATGCTCGTTTTAAGAAAGCTATTCAATCAGCAAATGCTTATTCAAAGTTGACTAACGTGAATTTATGCTCGTTTATAAAATCCCTTATTATATACAATCCTTGTAGTTTAGATAAGAGAATGAACAAATTCTTTGCTTGGAAAATCCTGCTCGTTTTAAGAAAGCTATTCAATCAGCAAATGCTTATTCAAAGTTGACTAACATGAATTTATGCTCGTTTATAAAATCCCTTATTATATACAATCCTTGTAGTTATTATTGTTTCTCCAAGATTTCTCATATCAAAGAAACCGAAACAGAAACCGAAACGAAATAGTTCGTAATATTTCTCCTACCTGATAAGATTTATCCTATTGTCGAAATGACAGAAAGCGCTTTTGAATGGCGGTGTTCAGTATAGTTTGGACGACTGCCAAACTACTCCTGTTTGGACATGAGATAATCATTCGTTTACGTCACAATTAGCTCCGCTGACTTTCAGTTCACAATTCACAATTCCCCTTTTCCCTTGCAATGAGGAATCACGCATGAGCCTATTAATAGACGCTTTGAAAAAAGTCGAGAAAGCGAAAAACCTAAAAGAAGATGCTATCACACCTCAGCCTGAGAGGACATCCGATTCATCCTCCAGAAAGGATGAGGATGAAGAATTGCTTCTCGTTGATATAACATATGATGACGCGCCGAAAACCGACCAAAATTCATTCCCCAAGGAAGAAGATGAAGAATTGCTTCTCGTTGATATAACATATGATGACGCGCCGAAAACCGACCAAAATTCATTTCCCAAGGAAGAGGATGAAGAACTGTTGATTGTTGAGATAACAGATGATGAGGTGCCAAAAACAACTTCGTCGAACCTTTCCCAAACTTCCGAGTCCTCCCACGTAGATTGGAACGAAGAATTACTTCCGGCTCTCAAAGAGGTAGACTCTCAACCAGAAACCCTCACACACGATTCTGACCAAACAGACAAGTTTTCCGCCTTGCAACCCTTTTCACCGTCTCAAGACAATGAATCTGAAACAGAATCCACTACGCCTCACTGGGATGACGAATTACTCCCACAATTTCAAGAGGATGAAGAAGAATCACCGAGCAATAGTTCTGGCGAAGTTGCCGACAAAGGTGGTAGATTGGATAACTCTCTACCTCAAGTTGCCGACAAGGCTGGTAGCAAAGAATTATTGGATGACTTTCTAGCTCAATTTCAAGATGATGAAAATGATAAACCAAACGCAAGTTTTAATTCAGTAACCGCCAAGGGTGGTAGCGAATCACTAGATAACGCTAATGGTAATGAAGCTGTCAACGGGAATGAGGAGCCACTCAAAAACGATGAAATTGAGCTTACTCAGTCCACCGCCGACAATTATAACCAAACCTTTGATTCTTTGTTTCAGAACGATACGGCCGAACGGCCGGCCGAATTTAAATTCGACTTGGATGAACAACGGCCGGCTGAATGGAAAGAACAACCGCCGGCCGAATTGAAATTCGTCCGGGATGAACAACGGCCGACCGAGCGAACCGCCGATGAAGAACGCGGCTTTTTAGAAACGGTGGGCAAAGAGTCTCCTCAGCCAGAGGATGCACGGCGCGTTTTTGCGGCCAGTGCCCCGCCGACTTCTTCCAAACGCTCACTCTGGTTATTAGGAATATTGGGCGTATTACTCGTTAGCATGGGAGGCGGGTATTATTATTACAGTCAATCTTCATTAGCTCAGCCTTTTTCAGCGTTTAAAAATCGCCGGCCGCTGCCGCCGATAACAGCTTCTACATCTGAGCAGACTTCCAACCTAGCTGACACAGAGCAATCGCAATCCTCTCCGGCACCACCCCCTAGCCAACCAACGCCTAGTCAGCCGCCACCCGCACCGGTTGAATCTGCTAAAGAACCTGCTCAGAAACAAAGTAAACCAGTTGCGACGGCATATGCGACCGGTAAACCGCCGGCTGAGCCAGCCGGTATTTTGTCGGTTGCCAAGTCGGCATTTAAATCTGGTGTGGCAAAAGTTGCCAAATTGGTCAAGCCGAAAACAACGCCCACCGAGCCGCCGGCTCAATCTAAACCGGCGTCAAAAGCACGCTCAGATGATAAGCCGGCCGCGCCTATCTATCAACGGCCCCAAAGTCAACCTACGCGGTTTGAAAAAGACTTTTATACACAAAAATCGGCGCAATCACGCCAGCCGTCTACTACGTCTAAGCAATCTCAACCAACTCCAAAAGCACAACACCAATCTCCCGCAGCAGAATCGTCGCCATTACCAGACACACCCGGCATTTATACGTTGCGTAAACAGGTGACTAACAGAATTAATACTGATTTATCAACGGCTTACGAAGCGTTCCAACGTGGAGATAACAGAGCGGCACAGATGGCATACCAACGTGCTTTAAAACAAGACAATGATAATCGTGATGCACTGTTAGGACTCGCCGCTTTGGCGCAGCAACGCGGCAACGTGCGCTCAGCACAATACTATTATCGACGAGTGTTGCGATTGTATCCTCAAGATACATACGCACATGTGGGTATAATCAATACGTTGGACAACCGCTCAAAGGAAAGCGAAAGCCAATTGAAATTATTGTTGGAGCAGGCACCACAATCTGCCTATATACATTTTAGTTTAGGTAATCTTTACGCCAGCCAAGGGCGGTGGGCACCGGCGCAACAAGCTTATTTTGATGCCTTGCGCTATGACAAAAGCCAAGCCGACTATGCGTATAACCTTGCCGTCAGTTTGGATCAATTGAATCAAGCGCGTGTCGCTTTGACTTATTATCAACGAGCGTTACAACTGGCTCAAATTCAGCCAAATCAGCCCGTTCATTTTAGTCAAACGGCGGTGCGAAAACGTGTGCGGACTATAATGGCTCACACTCGTGGCAGTGCGCTGGCAAATTTGCCGGCTGAAACTTTTTAGGAACAGTCATGGTGTCAATGTTGGATGGATATCACTACGCTAAAGAGCCTTACCGGTTCAATGTCATACCATTAAGATAGCGCGAATCCGCCAAAATGTCGCGTTTCCGAAGTACAACGAATGACGGTAAGTACAACGAATGACGGTAAGTACAACGACACAAGCGGTAAGTACAACGAATTACGGGGATAAACGAATTGGTATAATTGGTTAATCCGCGCTTGTGTAGTTGTACTCTATTTATCCTAATTCGTTAATCCGCGTAATTAGCTGTACTACGTTTATCTTAATTATACTAAGGTGCCTTTCCAAAGCGGTTTTTTTGAGGGCCATGTTGGCGATTGATGGCCCTTAAAAAAAATGAAAAATGAAAAATGAAAAATGCTAAGGTGTCTTTCCAAAGCTGTTTGGGGGCCATGTTGGCGAATTGATGGCCCTTTTCCCTAAAAACTTCATACTTGGACAAATGGGACACACCCGTAATTAGTTGTACTCTATTTATCCTAATTCGTTAATCCACGTAATTAGTTGTACTCTATTTATCCTAATTCGTTAATCCGCGTAATTAGTTGTACTCTATTTATCCTAATTCGTTAATCCACGTAATTAGTTGTACTCTATTTATCCTAATTCGTTAATCCGCGTAATTAGTTGTACTCTATTTATCCTAATTCGTTAATCCACGTAATTAGTTGTACTCTATTTATCCTAATTCGTTAATCCGCGTAATTAGTTGTACTCTATTTATCCTAATTCGTTAATCCGCGTAATTAGTTGTACTACGTTTATCTTAATTCGTTAATCCGCGTAATTAGTTGTACTAGATTGGAACAAATTCATTCCAGTGATCACTGATAACTGAACACTGAAAAACTGATAACTGAAAAAAAATGCAAGCATTGAGCAAACCACGCCGTCGCATTGGTGAAATGTTAATAGATCAACATATCATCACTGAAGACCAATTAAAAATTGCCCTAACCGAACAAAAAAAAAATCCTGAACAGCTAGGTAAAATTCTCATCAACTTGGGCTTTGTCTCCGAAGCGGTAGTACGCGATTTGATGAGCCAAGCGTTAGGGCAAGCCTGTGTCGATTTATCTCAATTGGTGGTAGATAATGAAGCCATCCGGTTAGTGCCTAAAAATTTAGCTGAGCGCTACAAGTTGTTGCCTATCAGTTTTGAGAAATCCACTAACACACTAACAGTAGCAATGGCCGATGTTTTTAATGTGCGGGCAATAGATCAATTAGCTAACGCACTAGGTGGAGCAATCAAAATTGAAACGGTTATGGCAGGCGAAGTAGAAATTGCCAATGCGATTGACAACTGGTATGGCTTTGACTTGTCTATAGACGGAATTTTGACTGAAATTGAAACAGGTGAAATCGATTATCAAAGTCTGCCCGCCAATGGGGATGAATACAGTCAGCCATTGGTGCGCTTGGTGAATGCGTTGCTGTCTGATGCGGTAAAACACGGCGCATCGGATATTCATTTTGAACCAGAAAAGGGCTTTTTGCGAATACGCTATCGTCTTGATGGCGTATTGCAACAAATCCGTAGCTTGCACAAAGATTATTGGTCGGCCATTTCGGTGCGTCTGAAAGTGATGGCGGGCCTGAATATTGCCGAAAACCGTATTCCGCAAGATGGGCGCATATCCTTAACTTTGGTGGGGCGGCATATCGACTTTCGTGTCTCAGTGCAACCAACCGTTTATGGCGAAAACATTGTGTTGCGTATTCTCGACAGTCAAAAAGGCATTATGACTTTAGAGCAACTTGGACTGTTGGAAGACAATTTGACGGCACTAAAACTCATGATAGCCCGCCCTGAAGGAGTGATTTTAATCACCGGCCCCACCGGTAGCGGTAAAACCACTACTTTGTATTCCATCCTAAAACATCTCAACCGTGAAGAAGTCAATATTATGACGCTTGAAGATCCGGTTGAGTATGTTTTAGGGCAAGTGCGACAAACAGCGGTGAATCATGCGGTGAAATTGGATTTTGCCAATGGTATTCGCTCAATAATGCGCCAAGATCCAGATATTATTCTAGTTGGGGAAATTCGTGATCATGATACCGCAGAAATGGCTTTTCGGGCCGCTATGACTGGGCATCAAGTGTATTCCACCTTACACACTAACTCCGCCATCGGCGCCATTCCGCGCTTATTAGATATTAATATTTTACCCGACATTTTAGCAGAAAATATCATAGGGATAATTGGACAACGTCTCGTCCGTCAACTTTGCCCAGCTTGCCGTTGCGCGTATTTACCCAATGATATGCACCGAAAGCTGCTGGATTTGTCTTCGACTGAAGCTATCAGACTGTATAGCCCCGCCGGATGCGAACAATGTGGACAACGCGGTTATAAAGGGCGCATAGCATTAATGGAGATTTTTCGTCTTGATGAATCTTTGCAAGATATTATCGCTCACAGCGCTACCACCTACGATATAAGAAAACATGCAAGAAATAAGGGATTTCGCACACTCGCGCAAGACGGCATACGCCGTGTGCTTGAAGGAGTTACTAGCCTAGAAGAAGTATCGCGAGTAGTCGATTTAACGAGCCGTTTAAATTCAATTGGGATGTGACATGGAGTCCAAAGCTTCAGCTTTGGAGACGGAATCCAAAACTTTGGACATGGAGTCCAAACTTTAGTTTGGCAGGACTCCAAACTTTATACTCAGCACGGACTTTTGTCATTCCGAACCCAAAGCCAGGGGTTTTTCAAAAAGTGCAAAAGTTTCCGTTGCGGAAACTTTTGCCTTTCAGGCTAAAGTTTTTCGGAGAAAAACTTTAGCCTGAAAATTTGTTCCCATCTTGAGTATAGTTTGGACGGATTTAAGGGCACTGCCTTCCTGACGTTTGGACTCCTGTTAAACTAAAGTATAAATCCCTACAACGTTTTTAGTTATCTGGAGGCGCGATGTAAGCCAATTTGCTTTGTATGGTATTGTAGGCAATACGGCAGGATAACAGGCACCTCGCTGGAGACGGACCTAGCACCGACAATTAGTAACCGATGTGCCAAGGTAAGATTTTATCTTGACACATCATCTTACAACCAAACTCGAACAAGGAGTTTAATATGTTCTTGCAACATAATATCCCAAAAAGACGATTTGGGATAGAGGTAGAGTTTCTCTTTCCGACATGGAGAGAAATTGAACGTGTTGTGAGTCAAGGATTCCCAATTTGGGTTAGTCCAAAGAAAATCCCTGATTTTGCTTCAAAAAGCAAGTTTAATCGACACCATGAGTGGAAACTCATTACCGATCCGAGCGTGAGAAATCTTGACGGTTCAGTGGGATTTGAAATAAACTCCCCTCCTCTCCAAGGGATAGAAGGATTACAAAAAATAGCCACTATTTTTGAAATGTTAAATCGTTGTGATGCCTTGGTTGATGCCACTTGCGGCTTGCATGTTCACTTCGAGATAGCTCTGGACTTTGATTTGGTGCAATTCCAAAACCTTATCAAATTGCAGTTAAATTTAGAAGACAGTTTTGATTGTCTGGTCGATTTTACTCGACGTTATGACAATGATTTTTGTAAATCCAATCTCAAGCCGTTTTATGAATGCTTTATTGATGAGTTTGGTTTTGACCAAGACGAAATTCTATGGACCGAGAAGCGACGTGCAGAGCTTGTTAGAAAAGCTTATACTCTCCTTGATGATCCTGAACTGGTCAAACAGTTCATCTTGGGTTCCAAGTACCACAAACTCAACATGAGTGCTATCAGAAAGCATGATACCGTCGAAGTCAGACACCACCAAGGCACCCTCGACCTCAATGAGGTTGTCAATTGGATCATGCTGCAAATGGCTTTGGTAGAAAAAGCCAAGAGTAGCACTAATGTTGAACCGGCTATGACGTTTTTTGATGGGCCTCAAAAGGCGTTCACCGTTTTATCGGTGAACAAAAAGGTGATACAGTACTATTTAAACAAATAATACTCAATAACAGTGCAGGTACGATTGTTCCAAATAATAGTACCTGTTCTTAATTTTACTCAGAAAGGATACCCCAATGTTACGTATCAATTTTAAAGATGAAGACACCTTATTAGAAGGTGAAACGTACCTTGAGATTTTTGAGGAATTGCAAGAATATTCATTTTTACCTGAAGACGATTTGGAAACATTCGTTAAGAGGTTTCTTAAGAAGATTCAAAAGTTCGTAAATAAAGAGGTGAACACCTCTTTTTCTGGCTACGAGGCAGCAGCTAAAGAACTTATTCGTGTAGGAGTCTTTGAAGAAGTGCGGATTTAAGGAAGTACAAACATAAGTAGGTACGCATAAATTTTTTTTGGGGTGACGGTATTACAAACATTACAAACACTACAAACACTACAAACACTACAAACACTACTAAGGGATCAATAATCCAAGGTGATTGTTGTTTGACAATTTATTTCGCATCAAGACAATCATTGGTTTTCAAGAATGGCCTATTTTAAGATTCAACCCCTTCGGGGTTGGCGCATGTCTATTACCTTTACCACAGGTTTATCTCGCATAGCGAGTTACTGCGCTTCACTAAAGCTATACTAAGCTAAATTGAGCTGAAAGTCATTCCGACAGATACGAAATCTTTTGTCACCCAATAAGATTTCTCCTAGTGTCGAAATGACAAAAAAAGCGCAAATTTGTAGTAAAGTATATTCACCTTCGGGGTTGTTGGCGCGTGTTTGATACCAAAACCCACAGGTTTTACCTGTGGCTATTATCTCGCATAGCGAGTTACTGCGTTTCATATTCAACCCCTTCGGGGTTGGGGTGTGCCCATTACCTTTACCACAGGTTTTAATTCATATTCAACCCCTTCGGGGTTGGCGCGTAATAATTAATTATTAGCCAGTCCTACTCAAGTGCGGATGGTGCGGGGGGCGGTGGTGTCTCTACCGGCTTCTCGATTCTTGTCAACTCAATTTCCCCATTTCCAGCCAGCGCATCCTCAGCGCCATAACTCTCAGGCGGTGTGCCAACACCACCGGTTATCTTATTATCTTCCAAAGTCAAACGGTATTCGCTATGACTGCCCCAACGGCTGGTGGCATGTTTGGGCTCACCAATGCTCCATGTGCGTTTCAAGCGTATCAAGTGGCGAATGTCCAAAATGGCGGGGATTGGGGCAATATCGTCACCTTCTTTGTCCTCATTATCTTCATTGATTTGCTTGACAATTTCTTTATATCGGCTGACATCCACCCAAACCGATTCGCCGTCGCCTTCCTCATCAATGAGATATTGGGTGGTAATATCGCCTGCCACTTTGGCGTGTAAAAAGCTGGAGAGTTCTGGATTTTCTCTCGTTTCGTGGATGATTTCACCACCGACAAAACCCTTTTGCACGGCTTTAAACCGTAACTCAGTTGAGTAAAGGTTATTAGCGGTTTTATATTCACCCGTCCACACGGTACCGCGCAAACGTTGTTGAAGGAGTTCAACCTCAGACTCATCTTGTGGCAGGGTTTGAAGATCAAAGGTGCCATCTTCAGTGTTAAAATCTAATGACAATATCCAATTAAATGGCGTCACTTCGTCGCCGCGAATTTCGCGAGTTTCCACGCCACCAATACGCAGCGTCTGGGTGTTTTCCGTCTGGGCGTTTTCCGTTTCAGCGTCTTGAGTCTCTGCGTCTTGAGTCTCAGCGTTTTCCGTCTCAGCTGTCGAGGGCGGTATCTCTGGAATAATGACGTAGGCTTTAGAAAAATCAACTTGATGTATCGCTTTTTCCGCGCTTTCAGCGGCTTTTTCTGGGGTTTCAGTTTCATCGGCTAAAACCGCCGGCATAGCCGCTAACAATCCAACAAAGCTTATCAGGGTAATGGTGTATTTCATGGATATCTCCTGGAGTTATACTTTACACTGTCACAATTTCAGTTTATGAAGGTGCTAAGTATATACTGCAAACGGTTAGGATTTGAAACGCAGTAATTCGCTATGCGAGAGAAACGCAGTTCTTCGCTGTGCAAGATAAAGTTTCTTCGCTGTGCGATATCACTTTTTACACACCCGCCTACCCCTCTTACTAATTATTAATAATTAATTGTTAATAATTAATTATTAATAAGCCCCCCTTACGTCAGGAGATGAACGGGGTGTGTTTTTAGTCCAATAGGAAACCGTGCAAAGTAGACTGAAAGTACAACTTCTTTTAGGAATAAACGGATTTTTAGAATTTTAAATTTGAGTTTTTTATCTGCTATAAATATTCAGATAATTATTGAGTCCCCTTTAGGGGACGAAAGCTTTCAGACATGGCTGCCAAAGAAATTATTTTTCTGAAAATCACAAGGCTTGCTAATTCAATCCCTTATTTAATTTTCACAGGCATCTGTACGTTCCGTATATAATGATTAAAATAAGCCCCGAGCGTGAAAATAATATAGGACTTACGCAGTCATGCAAATAAATCATTGATTTTATTTAAATAACTTTAAAAATAAAGGCATGGGCCTTTTAGAGCAATTAACTGTTGCTTAATTTCTATTTAAATCTATATATATCTAGTCAAATGAATAGAATATCTTGGAAAAATCAATTGCCACTTTAAAATGGGAGCAAGTGATCCTATAATGATTAGTATGG
>Ga0190343_1000024_pt1 | contig 82919 bp, 47 predicted proteins | sample 48721312_MG_FD_161664 | JGI IMG/M metagenome (GOLD analysis project Ga0190343, IMG submission 161664) | Hydrothermal vent microbial mat bacterial communities from Southern Trench, Guaymas Basin, Mexico - 4872-13-1-2_MG | ecosystem: Environmental > Aquatic > Marine > Hydrothermal vents >... | reverse complement strand
GCTTGGGGATAAATCCCTAAGCTAAAAGCTCAAGTCAAATGGCTTGGGGATAAATCCCCAAGCTAAAAGCAAAAGTCTGCTAAAGCAGACTAACTTTCACTGGCGCGCGAGTGTCCTTTAGGGCATTTGAGCTTTGAGTCAAATGGCTTGGGGATAAATCCCTAAGCTAAAAGCTCAAGTCAAATGGCTTGGGGATAAATCCCCAAGCTAAAAGCAAAAGTCTGCTAAAGCAGACTAATTTTCACCTGCACGCGAGTGTCCTTTAGGGCATTTGAGCTTTGAGTCAAATGGCTTGGGGATAAATCCCTAAGCTAAAAGCTCAAGTCAAATGGCTTGGGGATAAATCCCTAAGCTAAAAGCTCAAGTCAAATGGCTTGGGGATAAATCCCCAAGCTAAAAGCAAAAGTCTGCTAAAGCAGACTAATTTTCACCTGCACGCGAGTGTCCTTTAGGGCATTTGAGCTTTGAGTCAAATGGCTTGGGGATAAATCCCTAAGCTAAAAGCTCAAGTCAAATGGCTTGGGGATAAATCCCTAAGCTAAAAGCTCAAGTCAAATGGCTTGGGGATAAATCCCCAAGCTAAAAGCGAAAGTCTGCTAAAGCAGACTAATTTTCACCTGCACGCGAGTGTCCTTTAGGGCATTTGAGCTTTGAGTCAAATGGCTTGGGGATAAATCCCTAAGCTAAAAGCTCAAGTCAAATGGCTTGGGGATAAATCCCTAAGCTAAAAGCTCAAGTCAAATGGCTTGGGGATAAATCCCCAAGCTAAAAGCGAAAGTCTGCTAAAGCAGACTAACTTTCACTGGCGCGCGAGTGCTTGAGCTTTGAGCCATGAGCCCCGCTACTGAGACTTTATCAATTCGATAACCTGGCCCACTCGCGAGACGCTTTGCTTGGCTTAAAGAAAAACTAGGCTCTATCAATTCGATAACTTGGCCCACTCGCGAGACGCTTTGCTTGGCTTAAAGAAAAACTAGGCTCTATCAATTCGATAACCTAGCCCTCTTTCAAAAATGAAAAATGTAACATGAAAAATGGCAATACCGCAAAATTCGGCAGAAAGGCAGCTTTTTAAAGCGACAAATCAATAACTTAGGTTCTATTACTGCTTTATTTTGCGCTATTGCGAAAAATGGTTTTTTGTGGACCATTAGCCAAACTTAGGCTTATCAATTTTAAAACCTGGCCCTCTTTCAAAAATGAAAAATAAAAAAGGGTTTTTTGTGGGCCATTAGCGAGCTTAACCCACCGTAGAGGAACGAAACCCACCTTTTCATTATTCAAATAAATGGTGGGTTTAGCAAGGCACACCGAACCCGACGCTTGCTTGGTAATGGTTTGGTATGACTCAAGGATTCGGGGCAATGAGTTTGTCCAATACCAACATTTGTAAATTCGGCAAAACCGGCAAACGGATATCATTTGTTAACAATGCTGTTGCACCGGATTGTAAAGCCGTTGCAATTTGAATCGCATCTGGAGTGCGTAGCGAATATTGACTTCGTAATTGTGCCACTTTTTCAGCAATGGCAACCGAAATCTCTACCGTCGTTAAGCCTTCAATATTGAGTAAAATATCCCGATATTGTTGAGCTAATTGAGTATCACCCTCGCGCAAAGGTTTTACCAAAACCTCTGATAAGGTAATGACGGAAGTTACAACCCGTATCGAACCCTTGTCGAGTTTTTTGAAAAAGGGATCAATAATGGGTAAATAAGTCGGATGTTCTTCAAGAAAATAAATAAGTGGTGCCGTGTCTAATGCAATGACTTGTCCTTGTAAAGCATCTACCCATCCCATGAATCACGCTCCGCATTAATATAGTCTTTGACCGAAACATCCTGCCATAAGTGTTTACCTAAACCGCGTAACTCTAAAATGCTGCGACGAGTTTTTGGTTGTGACACCTGTTTATCTTGGCATAAGGATGGTATTTGTTCGTTTTCCATCCCACGCGACAGCGTCAACCACTCATGGTTTTTTGTTGTCGTTGATTTAAGCTGGGTTTTATAGATAATATATTCAACAAAATCAAGCACTTCTGCTTGAAGCGGTAAAGGTAATCTTTTGACCTGATTAGAAATCGTTTCAACAGTATCCATAATATTCGATAAACTAACTATGTTTTAATCAATCTCATATTAATCTGTTTTATCCCTTGTTGCAACGTTCATAACAAGCCCATTCAGTCGGTTCTTAAGGCGTTACCTTGGATGTCTATTTAGTCGTCCGGAGTCCAAGATTTATCTTGGACGTCTATTTAGTTTCCCCGGCACGCGAGTGCTTGAGCTTTGAGCCATGAGCCCCGCTACTGAGACTTTATCAATTCGATAACCTGGCCCACTCGCGAGACGCTTTGCTTGGTTTAAAGAAAAACTAGGCTTTATCAATTCGATAACCTGGCCCACTCGCGAGACGCTTTGCTTGGCTTAAAGAAAAACTAGGCTCTATCAATTCGATAACCTGGCCCACTTGCGACACGCTTTGCTTCTAAAGAGAAAAACTAGGCTTTATCAATTCGATAACCTGGCCCACTCGCGACACGCTTTGCTTCTAAAGAGAAAAACTAGGCTTTATCAATTCGATAACCTGGCCCACTCGCGAGACGCTTTGCTTGGCTTAAAGAAAAACTAGGCTTTATCAATTCGATAACCTGGCCCACTCGCGAGACGCTTTGCTATTTTGGTGGAAGAAGATTTCTCCGAAAAAAGAAATGACAAAAGTACAAATTGTGCTCGTGCGGAGTATAGTACAAACATTAAGTCGCTAAAGCGACTACTACAAACCTTTAAAGAAAAACTAGGCTCTATCAATTCGATAACCTGGCCCACTCGCGAGACGCTTTGCTATTTTGGTGGAAGAAGATTTCTCCGAAAAAAGAAATGATAAAAGTACAAATTGTGCTCGTGCGGAGTATAGTACAAACATTAAGTCGCTGAAGCGACTACTACAAACATTGAGTCGCTAAAGCGACTACTACAAACATTTTTCATTTATGTTTTAAGGAGTCTGTCTTAATGTCGGAAGAAACCATTTTTTCAAAAATCATCAGACGGGAAATCCCAGCGGAGATTGTGTATGAGGATGACAAATGTCTGGCGTTCAAGGATGTCAATCCACAGGCTCCCGTCCATATTCTAGTCATTCCGAAGAAACCCATTGTCAAACTGACCGAGGCGACAGAGGATGATGCCCAACTGCTAGGCCATTTGATGCTAACGGCGCGACAAATCGCGGCCGATCAGGGTTATGCTGACGACTTCAGGGTGGTTATCAACAATGGTGTGGAGGCGGGCCAGACGGTGTTTCATCTGCATATTCATCTGCTTGCCGGTCGCCTATTCCATTGGCCGCCGGGCTAATTAAACCTGACAGGTTTTAAAAACCTGTCAGGTTTTGTAACTCGGTTTAAACGGTGTCAGTTAATCAGAAACCACACATACCACCCGCACAGCAACTTCCTGAAGCACAGGCCGGTTCAGGGTTTTTCAAAGCACTGCTGTTAATCACTTGACCTCCGGTAATTAAACGTTCCACCCGGCTATCGGCCGGGGTTGCGCCTAAATCTATACCGGCACCGGCACAAACTTCACCCCAAGTCGTCAGCTCGTCATTGATAGAGTGTTTGACTTCCACAACTTGACCATTTTCTACACACTGGTAATCATACGTTGGCATCTTAAAGTCTCCTTATTGCAATCTATGCTACTTCAATTATTGACATGACAATAATAATGTCACTTTAGAAAATTTCAAATAGACGGAACGTATTTCAAAAGGGTGAACATGAATTACCAAGGGCGTTTTACCAGGGGCTAAGCCCCTGGCTGTATTAATGTCGCCCCACCAGGGGCTAAGCCCTTGGCTGTATTAATGTCGCCCCACCAGGGGCTAAGCCCTTGGCTGTATTAATGTCGCCCCACCAGGGGCTAAGCCCCTGGCTGTATTAATATCGCCCCGTTGGGGCTTTCTTAACAATTAATAATTCACAATTCACAATTTCAGGCTAAAGTTTTTCTCCGAAAAACTTTAGCCTGAAAGGCAAAAGTTTCCGTTGCGGAAACTTTTGCCTGAAACACAATTCACAATTCATAATTATACCGGTTGTCTTGATTATTGAGGTGTGAACCTCAATACTTGATCAAGTTTTTGAGTTTTGGGCACCCAGTGCGGTTAGTCGGGGCTGGCGCAACCTAATCCACCTCCCCTTATTAATTGATTGATTTTTAATAGAATACACAACTATGAACACGGTTTCAGAATTACGCCAAGCTTTTTTAGATTACTTTAAATCCAAAGGACACACAGTTGTCCCGAGCAGTCCTATAGTCCCTGCCAATGATCCCACTTTGTTGTTTACCAACGCCGGCATGGTGCCGTTCAAAGAGACTTTTTTGGGACTTGAACCACGCAGCTATACGCGAGCCGCCAGTTGCCAACGCTGTGTTCGCGCCGGGGGCAAGCATAATGATTTAGAAAATGTCGGCTATACCGCTCGTCATCATACTTTTTTTGAAATGCTCGGCAATTTCAGTTTTGGCGACTATTTCAAACGGGAGGCTATTCAGTTTGCATGGGAATTTTTAACCGATGTCCTCAAATTGCCCCCCGAAAAACTCTGGGTGACGGTTTACGAAAAAGATGATGAGGCCGCTGATATTTGGTTAAAAGAACTCAAAATCGATCCGGCCTATTTTTCTCGTTGCGGCGAAAAAGACAATTTTTGGGCTATGGGCGACACTGGCCCTTGTGGGCCTTGCTCAGAAATCTTTTATGATCATGGAGCTAAAGTGGCCGGCGGGCCGCCGGGCAGTGCTGATGAAGACGGTGATCGTTATATTGAAATCTGGAATTTGGTGTTTATGCAATATAACCGCGACGCGCATGGACAATTAACGCCGTTGCCCAAGCCGTCTGTTGATACTGGCATGGGTTTAGAACGGCTGGCGGCCGTGATGCAAGGCGTGCATAGCAATTATGAAATTGATTTATTTCAAGCACTTATAAAAGCCGGCCGTTCCCTAACCCTGTCCCAGAAGGAGACGGAACCGGCCCTTGAGGGAAAGGCTCGGGGTGAGGGTGAAAACAATAATTCATTGCGCGTCATTGCTGATCATATTCGCGCTTGTGCCTTTTTAGTGGTGGATGGCGTGGTGCCTTCTAACGAAGGGCGGGGTTATGTGTTACGGCGCATTATTCGTCGTGCCATTCGACATGGGCATAAATTAGGGCTACGCGAACCGTTTTTTTCTCGCTTAGTCACGCCACTCGAAGAACAAATGGGCACCGCTTATCCAGAACTGCGTAAAAACAAAAGCCTAGTAGAGCGCCTCCTTAAACAAGAAGAGGAACGCTTTAACGAAACCTTAGATAGAGGAATGCGTTTATTAGAGCAAGCGATTGTTGATTTACAAGATAACATCATTCCGGGGGAGATCGTATTTAAGTTATATGATACTTATGGATTTCCTACCGATTTGACGGCCGATATTGCGCGAGAGCGCGGCTTAACGTTGGACATGGGATGCTTTGAACGAGAAATGGAAGTCCAACGGGCACGCTGCCGTAATACGAGTCAGTTTGATATGGATTTGAGCCAACAAGCACAAAGCATTGATTGTCAAAGCGTGTTCACCGGTTACGAGCATCTACAAGATGACAGCGCAGTAACGGCCTTATTTTATGAAGGCAACCCGGTAGATAGCTTGAGCGCGGGGCAACAAGGCCGAGTGGTTTTGGAACAGACGCCCTTTTACGCCGAATCGGGTGGACAAGTGGCTGATAAAGGCGTGTTGATGCAAGGCGACACCGTTTTTGAAGTAGAAGATACGCAAAAAATGGGAAAAGCACACGTCCATTTAGGCAAATTGACTGCTGGCACCCTTCGAGTGTGCGATAAATTACAGGCCAACATTGACGTGCAAGCGCGTCAAGCCACGGCCCGTAATCATACCGCTACCCATTTAATGCACGCTGCGTTACGGCAACTGTTGGGCGATCACGTTAAACAAAAAGGTTCTCTGGTGGAGCCAGAACGCTTACGCTTTGACTTTTCCCACTTTGAACCGGTGACTTATGAACAACTCGCCAACATTGAGCGCCTCGTCAATGAACAAATTCTGCTCAATACGCCAGTGCAAACGCGCATCATGGCCCTAGAAGAGGCGATGAATAGCGGCGCTATGGCCTTATTTGGCGAAAAGTATGATGAACAAGTACGAGTTCTGTCTATCGGCGACTTTTCGACAGAACTCTGCGGCGGCACTCATGTCCGTTATGTGGGCGATATTGGCCTATTTAAAATCGTGGCCGAAACAGGAATCGCGGCTGGTGTGCGGCGGATTGAAGCGATTACCGGTCATCGCGCCCTTGATTGGGTAGCGCAAACTGATAATACACTCAGTCATATCAGTGGCTTACTTAAAACTGACCGAGACTCGTTACAAGAGCGCGTTGCCCAATTACTTGAACAAAATCGTCGTCATGAAAAGGAAAACGCGCGTTTACAAGCCAAACTCGCTAACAGCCAAGGTAGCGATTTAGCCAGTCAAGCGGTGGATGTCAATGGTATCAAAGTGTTAGCGGCCCAATTAGACAATATGGATGTGAAGCAACTTCGTATTACTTTAGATCAATTGAAAGACAAACTGGGTACGGCGGCGATTGTATTGGCGCTTGTCAAAGGCAGCAAGATATCGCTCGTTGCTGGCGTGACGAAAAACGCCACGGACAAAATCAAGGCGGACGGCTTACTTACTCATGTCGCCAAACAAGTCGGTGGTAAAGGCGGCGGAAGGGCTGATATGGCGCAAGGTGGTGGCAATGATCCGTCTAAGCTAACACAAGCGTTGCAAAGCGTCACTGGGTGGGTAAGGAAAGAGTACAGCTAATTACGCGGTTAAACGAATTGAGTACAACGAATTACGCGGATAAACGAATTAATTGAGTACAACGAATTACGCGGATAAACGAATTAATTGAGTACAACGAATTACGCGGATAAACGAATTGAGTACAGCTAATTACGCGGATAATCGAATTGAGTTCAACCAATTACGCGGTTGAACGAATTGAGTCTAACTAATTACGCGGATAATCGAATTGAGTACAGCTAATTACGCGGATAAGCGAATTGAGTACAACTAATTACGCGGTTGAACGAATTGAGTACAACTAATTACGCGGTTGAACGAATTGAGTCTAACTAATTACGCGGATACTCGAATTGAGTACAGCTAATTACGCGGTTGAACGAATTGAGTACAACAACGAATTACCTCAAGGAAAACAACATGAGACTAAAGTGGATAACTCGAATCCTAACCGGATTGTTGGTTTTAGTGTTATTGATAGGAGTAGCTGCTTACTTCTATCTCAAGCACACTACCGATTCATTTATGCTAACAAATACTAACAAACGTTAACAATAGCACTCCGGAGAGTGGGTGAATCTACCAAAGACCTAATGAAGATTCCTCTGGCTCCATTCAGGTCGCGGTCAAGTGTTATTCCACTTGAACTAATTACTCTTGATCCGCCTACGTTTTTGATTTCACCTGTCCAACTAACTGTCTTGCTGGTATAGGCTTCGCAAACATCAATTACTTTTTTACCAAGTTCAAGGGCTTTGTTTTTCAAGCGAACTTTGAATTGATAGTGTGCCCATGTCAGCATAGCTCTGACCGTCTTTGAACGAAGTTTGCGAGTGGATTTGCCAACCATTTGGCTACTTTCAAACGTCGGTAACAGAATAACGTCAAAGTTATCAACTAAAAAACGTGCTGTCTTAAAGTGAATTTCCTTGATGAGATTCTTAATCCGTTTTCTGATTCTAGCTTGGGCTCTTTTCATTTCTCGTTTGGCCTTGCCGGTGGCCTTGCTGGTACGAGAAATCAAACTATCCAAATGATAACAAAGACGCTGAATGCGCCCAAAGTCATCATAACCAATTTGCCCTGCTAGGTGTTCAGAATAAAAAGATTGGAATGTCCGTACTCCCGGATCAAGAGCAACCACACGCCCTTGGTTCTCGGCTACGTGGGTTGTTATTTTGTGGGGTACGGCCAAAAACAATTCACCATATTGGTAAACTAAACGACTATCTAATGGTGTTTCTGGTAAAGACTCGCTATAGCGCAAGCCTTGACCTGATATAGTGGGATAAATTCCAGCATCCTTAAAAATGGCAGACTTAGGAATATAACAAGACTGTGTTGGTGCTTTGCGACTTCTAAATCTCGGATGCCCTTTGGCTTTCCAGTAAGCTTGGTGCGCTTCTCTTACCGCAATGCTCTTAATTTGAAAGGGCACGTCACCGCACCATTTAGGAAGTTGTTTCAACAAGTCCTTTTTTATGTCCATCCAAGAAGGTGAAAAATTCACACAAGAACGAATATAATCAATGGTTTGATTGAACACATAGCGACTGCAATCCTGCCATTTTTTAAATATCTGCCTCTGTTTTGGGGTTGGATAAAGCTTGACGGACTTGGTGAAAGTAATTTCATCGTGAGTGCATCCTACATGAGAAAACATGGAGGATGCTGAGAAGGTCGTTGGTAAGCTCTTGTTCTGGGGAAAGATTAGTTTGCTTGAGAACCACGACTCTTCCACCGTTTTGCTGGATAATCCATTCGATAAGCTCGAACCCGAATCTAGCAAGCCGGTCTCTATGGGCAACCACAACTTCGAGTTGATCTCCTCGCATTGCTCGTCCCAATAGGGATTTAAGCCCTTTACGCTTATAGTTGAGCCCGCTTCCAATGTCTTTGACGATTTCAGCTTTCGGGTATTTTGCTCGCATAAATTGGACTTGTCTTTCGATATCGGATCAAAGTTTGGGACTTGAGACACGACAATAACAGATGGTGATGATTCTTTTTTCCAAACCGAGGTAGGACTCAACGTTATATCGGCGGCGATAAGACTTGGTACGAAAAGACTCAATTGTTCCATTGTCTGCGTAGTACCTTAAGGTATTTGGGTGTAAACCTAAAATTTTACTTGCTTCTCTACCGGTAACATAATTCATTGCTAGAAAATTATTCAATTAAACAAGTATCGTTATAAGGCTTAAACCAAAAATATCAACCTTGATTTGTGAAGTTTTGTGAAGTTTTGTCAAAATTTTGGGTACTCGCATTAACCATGCCACAAACAACTGGGCGCATCAAGTTGGCGGGATTGGCTCAAACTGTCTCTATCCAGCGCGAACCGAATGGCGTGGTGCATATCCAAGCCCAAAATCCGGCCGACTTATTTTTTGCTCAAGGTGTCGTACACGCCCAAGATCGTTTGTGGCAAATGGAATTTCAGCGGCGCGTTGGGGCTGGGCGGTTGTCTGAAATTTTTGGAGAATCGGCGCTGGAGAAGGATAAATTGTTACGGACTTGGGGATTTTACCAAGCCGCCAAAACCGCTTATGCCAGCTTGAGCCTAGAGGGTAAAGCGCTTACAAACGCTTATGTGAACGGCATTAACGCCTATTTAGCCACTCATCCGCCGTTGTCGTTGGAATTTAAATTGTTAGGGTTTTCTCCCGAACCTTGGACAGCGGCCGATGTGATGGTGTGGGGTAAAATGATGGCTTTTGACTTAGCCACCAATCGCAGAACCGAATTGAAACGCTATCAGCTACTCGCCAAAGGTTTGAGTAAGGAACGTATTGCCCAACTAATGCCGCTTTATCCTGAAAATGGCCCAGCATTGTTTTCCTCAAACTCAAAAACCGACACTGCCCTAAATTCCCTCTCAAGCGGGGACTTAAAAAACGACACACTCCTAAATCCTCTCTCAAGCGGGGACTTGCCGCGCTCCGCTCTGGAGAGGGGCCGGGGGCATGTTGATTCTCAAAAACAAGCCGAGGCCTTGCTCGCCATTCTGGAAGAAATCTTTCCAAACGGGGGAACTCACCACGCTTCTAAAGGCTCTAATAATTGGGTGCTAGGCGGCTCACGCACAACGAGCGGGAAGCCTTTGCTGGCTAACGATCCTCATTTAGGACTTGGTATTCCTTCCATTTGGCATCTCATGCACCTTGAAGCGCCTGGTTACAATGTTGTCGGTGCCACTTTAGCGGGTTTACCGTCCGTAGTGATTGGGCGCAATACCCACATTGCTTGGGGTGTGACCAATTTAAAAGCTGATGTAGAAGATTTATATATATTACAAGAAAGCGACGACGGTAGCGGTTATGTCTATCAAAACCAAATTAAGCCATATCAAATTCGCACCGAAGTCATTCACGTCAAGGACAAACCGCCTGTCAAGTTGAAAGTGCGCGAAACAGTTTATGGGCCAGTGATTAGCGATGTAGTGAAAGACTTCGCCCAAGCGGCCCCGTTAGCTTTACGATGGACGGCCCTTCATCCAGATGATACGACTTTGGAGGCTTATTTAGCCCTTAACCGCGCTTCTAACTGGAGCGAATTTAAGGCCGCGATGAAGCACTATGTTGTGGCTAACCAAAATTTTGTCTATGCCGATATCAAAGGCAATATTGGCTATTTTGCGCCCGGACGAGTGCCTATACGCAAACCTGGTCATACTGGACTTTATCCAATGCCCGGCAATGGTGACTGGGATTGGCAAGGCTTTATTCCGTTTGAAGAACTGCCTGAAATGTTCAACCCCGAACAAGATTATATTTTCACCGCCAATCACAACATCACACCGCCCGACTATCCCTACACCATTTCCCTAGAATGGGCGAATAATTCCTCCTACCGAGCCGCGCGGATTGAACAACTGATACGCAGCCGAGAAAAGCATAGCTTGGCCGATATGTTGAAGATGCAGCAAGACACCATGTCCTTGTTTTATAAGGAATTTATGCCTATCATTCACAGTCTCACGCCCACCTCAGAACGGGGACAACAATGGCGTAAGCGGCTCTTGGCTTGGGATGGCAATATGAGTGCCGTGTCTCAAGAAGCAACCGTGTTTCAGGCGTGGTATGTAGGCCTTTTAGGCATCACCAAAGCCGAAACGGGAGAAGAATATTGGGGGGGCTACCCACACTATTTTTTAAACGCCATACAAAATGGCGACGTGGCTTGTAAAGCCTTAAAAATGACTTGCCTTGAATACGCTACCCAAGTGTTTGAACAAACGCTGGCACGATGGGGCAAAGATATCCCAGCTTGGGGACAACTGCATCAAGCCACTTTCAACCATTCTTTGCTGACTCATACGCCCTTAGCCTTTCTCTCGGATCGCAAAATGCCCTTTGGGGGAGATAGATTTACCGTCAATGTCGCCGCGTATGTTTTCGAGGATTTGAAGATGGTTCACGGGGCGAGCTATCGCCAAGTCATTGATTTAGCAGAAATGGACAATTCACGCTACATACACCCGATGGGACAATCGGGCCATTTACTGTCACCCCACTACGACGATTTGCTACCACTCTGGCAAAAAGGGGAATATATTCTTATACCAACCAAGGATTATCCCCAAGCTGAAACTTTGATACTTGAGGGAAGATAGTATTCTAATCCAAAGCCACGTTGGAGTCCAAGGCTTCAGCTTTGGACATAGATAGTACAACTAATTACGCGGATAAACGAATTAATTGAGTACAACGAATTACGCGGATAAACGAATTGAGTACAGCTAATTACGCGGATAAACGAATTGAGTACATCTAATTACGCGGATAAGCGAATTGAGTACAGCTAATTACGCGGATAAACGAATTGAGTACATCTAATTACGCGGATAAACGAATTGAGTACAGCCAATTACGCGGATAAGCGAATTGAGTACAACCAATATTGCTCCTAATCGACGTCTTCGTCCAAAGCTTCAGCTTTGGACTTAAGTAAGCGGACGGGGTTGCAAACCACGCTCGGCATCAAAAGGTCTGTCAAACTCAAGTTTGGACTCCGTTGAAGTATTATCTTGTTTTAAGACTCAGAATCATCGCCAATGGAAAAACCACTCAGGATATGTACAAAGGCATCATTGCAAAGCCTCAAGAATACGAGAAAGTCATCACTTAAAAAGGTGTGTTCCACTTGTCCTACTTAAGTTTTTTTGGGAAAGGGCCATCAAGAAAATCAACAGAATCAATTCGCCAACTTGGCCCTATATTAATGAAAAATGAAAAATGAAAAATGAAAAATGATTTAATCACTGAAGTTGATACAATTTCAGTACTTGAGAATGATGCTAAAAACAACTGCTCACCTTTGGTGGGCCGGTTAGTATTAATGAAAAATGAAAAATGAAAAATGAAAAATGATTTAATCACTGAACTTGATACAATTTCAGTACTTGAGAATGATGCTAAAAACAACTGCTCACCTTTGGTGGGCCGGTTAGTCGTAGGCGATTGCTCACCTTTAATGGGCCGGTTAGTAATACTCGATGATCAAGTTTTTCTGAACTCAAACGCCCAAGAATTGTATACTCAAGAATGGAACAAATTGGACTTTTTGAGAAACAAAAATAACTTAAGTACCTACCTGGCAGAGCCACTACGGGGCGACATTAATAAAGCCAGTGTACCTACCTGGCTTTAAAAATACGCCTTATATATTAACCCGTCATAAACAAATCCAAGTTATGACCACGTTGAGTATATAAAATAAAATCCCTTATTATATAATACAATCCTTGTAGTTATAATTTACGCGTTGTTGCCGGAAATTTTCATCTCCATTAATTAGCTATTCCATTATCATTGCTGTATTTTAAAAAAGTTGACTGACGTGATTTGATGCTCGAAAATAAAATCCCTTATTATATACAATCCTTGTAGTTATTATTATCAGACTAAAAATAGAAGGAAAGAATTATGAATTGGCAAGAAGTCTGCGAACACCCTAGTTTGCAAAACTTACCTTTCAAGATCGAATTGAACGAAAGAGGACAAATTCTCATGTCGCCTGCCAAAGTGTCTCATTCTGCTTACCAAGGAGAAATTGAACATTTGTTACGTTCAAGGTTAAAAAATGGGAAAACATTACCAGAATGTGCAATATGGACACGAAAAGGCACTAAAGTGGCCGATGTAGCTTGGGTATCCAAACAACGTTTTTCTACCATTAAACATGAAACGGAGTGTTCTATTGCACCAGAAATCTGTATTGAAGTACGCTCAGACAGCAACACGAATGAAGAAATGGAAGAAAAACGTCAACTTTACTTTGAGCAAGGTGCAAAAGAAGTCTGGATTTGTAGTCAAAAAGGCGAGATAAATTTCTACAATGTCCAACAACAGATTGAAAAATCCGCCCATGTGCCAGAATTTCCTAATCGAATTGATATTTGAGTTTCTACTCCAAAATCAATAACTACAAGGATTGTTTATAAAAAAGGATTTTATTTTGAGTAGAAATCCTATTTTTTCTCGTTCCCAACAATGTTGGAGTCCAAAGCTTCAGCTTTGGACAAAAGGTCTGCCAAACTTAAGTTTGGACTCCAGTTGCCAAACTTAAGTTTGGACGCCGGCGGTTTTTATAGCCACAATTTTATTGAGGATTCATTCATGCCAGATTTACCCAAATCACCTTCTTACCACCATTCTTACCTCAAAGCCAAACTGATTGGTGCCTTACTGAAGCTTGATAAATTTACCGTTTTTTCAGAACTCAATCTTGGGATTGATGAAAAAACTTATGCCCCCGATGTTTGCCTTTATTCAAAACGCGACATCGATCTTTCGTTACCTGATACCATCGAAATGACTGAAATGCCTTTATTGGCTGTTGAGATACTTTCACAAACTCAGACGACAGAAGATGTACTGGAGAAATTTGCGCTTTATTTTGGAGCCGTCATCAAATCCTGTTGGTTGGTTATCCCGATGGCGGGAGCGGTGATTGTTTATTCTTCACCTGAAAAAGCACAGCAATTTAGCAGCGGCGACATTGTTGATGAACCGTTGGATATCCGACTGCCTTTAAAAGAGATTTTTGGCTAAGCTCAAGTACAAATGCGAATTAAGAATGAAAAATGAAAAATGTAGAATGAACAAAGACTTATAAAATGACTTTCATTTTTATAAGTTATTGATTTTATAAGATTCAATTTAACCCTTAATTCGCATTACAACGAGACATCGGGGTTGGCACTTGATTTTACCAAAAAACCCACAGGTTTCACCTGTGGCTATTCACACCCTTTGGGGTCAATGCCATTAAGTTAAGGGCAACCACAAGGGATTGCCCCTACAAATCGTCATGTCGTGTAGGGGCAATCCTTTATGGTTGCCCTCACCGAAAAGCTTAACTTAATGGCATTGACCCTTTGGGGTTGGGGCGGTGGGTTGTTCCCCAATTTTAATAGAGGTTAACAATTGAGCCACTACGGGGCGAGATTAATATAGCCAGGGGCAACGCCCCTGGCTTTGGGCGAGATTAATATAGCCAGGGGCAACGCCCCTGGCTACTGGCTACTGGCTACTGGCTACTGGCTACTACTACAAACCTAAAAATCTTCCCACTCTTCGTCATCCGATTGGGCAAGTTGTCTGGGAATGAGCGTGACGGATTTGTTAGCTTGTTCTTTGGGCTGTGGTTTTGAAGCGGCAAGCGTTTTTTGATAACTTCTTACCGCTTCGGGTATCGTCTTTTTTCCCGTATTAAAAAAGGCCACCTGCTCTTTCAGACTTTGGGCTTGTTCTTTTAAGGTTTCACTGGTTACTGCCGCTTCTTCGACTAAGGCGGAATTTTGCTGTGTCATGTCATCCAGTTGCGCGATAACTTTATTAACTTGGTGAATGCCGGCCGTTTGTTCTTGACTGGCGGCCGCAATTTCGCTAATGATGTCGTTGACTTTTTTGGCAGCCACCACTATTTCTTTTAAAGTGGCACCCGATTGATCAACTAAACGGGTACCTTCTTCAACTTTGTTGACGCTGTCTTGGATTAATCCTTTGATTTCTTTAGCGGCGGCGGCGCTGCGTTGGGCAAGGTGACGCACTTCTTGAGCGACAACGGCAAAACCGCGTCCTTGTTCCCCGGCACGGGCCGCTTCGACGGCCGCGTTGAGTGCTAACAAGTTGGTTTGGAAAGCAATTTCGTTAATAACACCAATAATGTCGGCGACTTGTTTGCTGCTCTGGCTAATTTCAGTCATGGCCACTATCGCGACTCCAACAACTTCTCCGCCCTGCCCTGCATGCTTGCGGGCAGTGGCAGCTAGTTGGTTCGCTTGTTGTGCATTGTCGGCATTTTGCTGCACGGTGGTGGTCATTTGTTCCATACTGGCCACCGTTTGTTCCAAAGACGCGGCTTGTTGTTCGGTGCGTTGGCTTAAGTTGGTATTGCCTTGCGAGATTTCTGCAGCTGCTTGAGCCACTACGTCGGCGCTTTGTTGAACGGTGTTTATCATATATGTGAGTGCCGTTACGGTGGTATTCACATCATCTTTTAGTTGTTCTAGTGAACCGGCATAGTTTCTCGTGATGGTTTGGGTTAAATCACCGGTTGCCACCGCGGCAAAAACCTGCTTGAGTTCCTCAATCATTTGCCCAAAAGTGTCCAAAATGCGATTGAGTCGCTCGCTGAGGGTTTTGAAAAAACCTTGTTTGTCGCTGAGATCAAGGCGTTGACTAAAATCACCTGAAGATGCGGCCTGAGCGGCTTTTTGAATTTCGCTCATTACCACAGTCAGTTTGTTGATTGTCGCATTGACATCATTTTTGAGTTGTTCTAGGGAGCCTACATAGTTTTTGGTGATGGTTTGGCTTAAATCGCCGCTGGCGAGGGCAGCAAAAACTTGCTGGAGTTCTTCAATCATTTGTTGGGTGTTGTCCAAGGTTTGATTGAGTCCTTCACTAAAGGTTTTAAAAAAGCCTGTTTTGTTGGTAATATCAATGCGTTGACTAAAATCGCCGCTTGAGGCGGCCGACACGACGGCATTGACTTCGTGTTCGGTAGCCATTTCGGCCGTGCGATCACGAAGTTCGGTAACAAAGCCCAAACGTTCACCTTCGGCATTAATCACTGGCGTGATACTGAACTCTAGCTTTAAATCGCTCAAAGTCACCATAGTACGGTGAGTTGTAGTGGTGTTTTCTGAGAAAAATTTTCTATGAATTTGCGCTTTAAAACGGATACTATCGCTTGAAGCGATAGTATCCGTAACCCTGTCCGTGGTAAAAAAAACGCGCAGGTGTTCGGTTTCTTTAAAAAATATCTCAACTGAAGTGCCTAATAAGTTGTTGGCTTGGAATTGAGGCAGTTCTTGGCTGATTGCTGCTTGTTTGAATAGCTGTTGTGCTGATTGGTTAGCGTAAATAATTGTTAAATTGGTATCGGCAATCAAGACGCTCGTGGTTACATTGTCTAGTGCTTCGTTAATACGCAAGGCTTCGTTGGCAATCCGCTTGTCTTCAGCGATGCGTTCACGGAGTTGGGTTTGCATGCGAGCACAGGCTTGTAACAGTTGCCCAATTTCGTCTTTGCCCTTGGAACGAATCTCGTTATCCAGATACCCGGCTGCAATGGCATGGAAGATTTGTACCAAATGGTTTATCGGCCTATAAATTGAACGGCTTAAGCCGAAGCCTACGCCTATCGACAATAACAGCGCGCTGAGGATGGCAATCCACACGGAGTACGTCCCATTGATAGGTACGTTATGAAGCTCAAGCTGGGCCGCCTTGAGTTCCTCATTATGGACTTTGATATGCATAGCGAGGATAGCAGCTAACTCTTCACGCTTAATATGTATTTGACGTTGGATCTTATCAAGTTCCGTTTTTGCACCATCCGTTCCAGTTAGCTGAATGGCTTTTTCTGCCATGCCTATAATTTCTTTGGCACGAGTTTCCATTTTTAGGGCGGCCTGACGTTCTTCTTCACCAAGGTGGGTTTCGTGGGCCGTATGTTTTTCCACATTGTCCCGAATTTTAGTGATGTATTCTTCGACGTGTCCGCGATGTTTAGAGTCGCTAGTGGTGACAAATTCAGCTATTTCATTGCTGAGCGTCGCCAAAGCGGCTTTCGTTTCCAACATCGAAAAAGCACCCGGAATAATGTCATCATTTAACATCGTCACTTGGTTGTCCATTTGACGAAACGTCTGAATGGCGACAAAACCTTGGATGCAAACAATCAAGGTGAGTAAAGAAAAAGCGAGGATAATTTTTTGGTAAATTTTCATTTTTTGAGTATAACCGTTTGTAGTAGTTGCTTTAGCTACATGGATTGAATATAAGCAGGGATTTCTCGTTGTTTATCTATTTGTCCGGAGTCCAAGATTTATCTTGGGCAAGGAGTTCAAGATTTATCTTGGACAAGGAGTCCAAGATTTATCTTGGACGTCTACTTGTCGTTTGTAGGGCCATATTTTGATTTGAAAAGTTCCAAATTGGTTTATGGCCCTCAAATCAGTGCCTAATAGCCTTATGAAATTAATGGTTAACCCAAATAACAACAGGGATTGAGTAATGCCGCGGATTTCTCTTTGTTTATCTATTTTCCAAGGGCATTCTGCCTGGAAAATGCTGTTTATTCCTGAAATGTGTTGTACTGTCACTATACTGCCAAACTTTGGTTTGTAGTAGGCGATTTATCGCCTACAACCTAAAAATCTTTCCACTCGTCATCATATTGATGCCTTTTTCCAGGAGTGGGCTTGACGGATTTGTTAGCGCGTTCTTTAGGTAGTGGTTTTGAAGCAGTGACCGTTTTTTGATAACTCACCGCTTCAGGCTTCATCTCTTCACCCGTGTTAAAAAAGGTGACATGCTCTTTCAGACTTTGGGCTTGTTCTTTTAAGGTTTCACTGGCGACTGCGGCTTCTTCGACTAAGGCGGAATTTTGCTGTGTCATGTCATCCAGTTGGGCAGCGACTTTATTAATTTGCTGAATGCCGGCTGTTTGTTCCCGACTGGCGGCCGCAATTTCGCTAACGATGTCGTTGACTTTTTTGGCGGCAACTAGAATTTCTTCTAAGGTGGTGCCTGATTGATTGACTAAACAGGTTCCTTCTTGGACTTTGCTGACGCTGTCTTGTATTAGCCCTTTTATTTCTTTAGCAGCAGCGGCGCTGCGTTGGGCAAGACTACGCACTTCGGTGGCGACAACGGCAAAGCCACGTCCTTGTTCCCCTGCACGGGCTGCTTCTACGGCCGCATTGAGTGCTAACAGGTTGGTTTGAAAAGCAATTTCGTCAATCACGCTAATAATATCGGCGACTTGTTTACTGCTTTTGCTAATTTCACTCATCGCCGCGATAGCCGCGAAAACGACTTTTCCGCCTTGCCCAGCATAGTCGCGGGCACTGGCCGCTAGTTGGTTCGCTTGTTGGGCATTGTCGGCGTTTTGTTGCACGGTGGTGGTCATTTGTTCCATACTGGCCACCATTTGTTCTAAAGAGGCGGCTTGTTCTTCTGTGCGTTGGCTTAAGTTGGTATTGCCTAGCGAGATTTCTGCGGCTGCTTGAGCCACTACGTCGGCGCTTTGTTGAACGGTGTTTATCATATATGTGAGTGCCGTTACGGTGGTATTCACATCATCTTTTAGTTGTTCTAGTGAACCGGCATAGTTTCTCGTGATGGTTTGGGTTAAATCACCGGTTGCCACCGCGGCAAAAACCTGCTTGAGTTCCTCAATCATTTGCCCAAAAGTGTCCAAAATGCGATTGAGTCGCTCGCTGAGGGTTTTGAAAAAACCTTGTTTGTCGCTGAGATCAAGGCGTTGACTAAAATCACCTGAAGATGCGGCCTGAGCGGCTTTTTGAATTTCGCTCATTACCACAGTCAGTTTGTTGATTGTCGCATTGACATCATTTTTGAGTTGTTCTAGGGAGCCTACATAGTTTTTGGTGATGGTTTGGCTTAAATCGCCGCTGGCGAGGGCAGCAAAAACTTGCTGGAGTTCTTCAATCATTTGTTGGGTGTTGTCCAAGGTTTGATTGAGTCCTTCACTAAAGGTTTTAAAAAAGCCTGTTTTGTTGGTAATATCAATGCGTTGACTAAAATCGCCGCTTGAGGCGGCCGACACGACGGCATTGACTTCGTGTTCGGTAGCCATTTCGGCCGTGCGATCACGAAGTTCGGTAACAAAGCCCAAACGTTCACCTTCGGCATTAATCACTGGCGTGATGCTGACTTCTAGCTTTAAATCGCTTAAAGTCACCAGAGTCTGGTGACTTGTCGTGGTGTCTGCTTGAAAACGGACACTATCGCTTGAAGCGATAGTATTTGTTACCATGCCAGTGGTAAAGAGTTCGCGCCCCGGTTCTGTTTTTTTGAAGAATGTCTCAATTGAAGTGCCTAGTAAGTTATTGGCTTGGAATTGAGGCATTTCTTTGCAGAAGGCTGCTTGTTTGAATAGCTGTTGTGCTGATTGGTTAGCGTAAATAATTGTTGAATTGGTATCGGCAATCAAGACGCTCGTGGTTACGTTGTCTAGTGCTTCGTTAATACGCAAGGCTTCATCAGCAATCCGTTTTTCTTCAGCGATGCGTTCTCGTAGTTGTGTTTGCATGCGCTCAAAGGTTTGCAACAGTCGTCCGATTTCGTCTTGCCTACGCCAACGAATTTCGTTATTCAAGTTACCAGCCGCAATGGCTTCGGAAATGTATACTAACTTATTCAGAGGCATAGAAATGGTTTTGGCAAAAAAGAAGATGACAAATACCGTAATGAGAAGAGCAACCGCAATCCCAATAAAAACAATCATGTAGGTTATCTTTCTTAAGTGGGCTGTTAGTTCTTCTTCAGGGATGTTTACCGTCACTATCCAATGGGTATCGGTATTGCCAATTTTTATCAGTGCGCCATAAGTCATCACCGTGGTTCCTAGCGTTTTGGAGTTTCTTTTTATAAAAAAGTTTTCTGTTGTTTTTGAAACATGTTCAATCAATGCCTGACTCTCAGTGGTTTCTTTGACCGTTTTGCCGGTATAAGAGGCATTTTTACTGAAGATAACCGTTCCATGAGCAGAATAGACGGTTGCATAAGCGTTTTTGAACTCGGAGATTTTTAGTTCGCCTATCCGTTGCTGTAAATCCTCAAGGGCAAACCCGATGCCCACCACGCCTATCAATTGTTTTTGTTTCCCAAAGAAGGGAACGACAACCGAGGAGGTCAAAACTTGTTTATTTTGGATAATATGAGTATGGGGTTCAATAACCGTTTTTCGCAAATGGGTATGGGATTCAATAACCGTTTTTCGCTTTTTGTGTAACTGATGATCATCATGTTCATCGTCGGTTGTATCCACAAGCGGTTCTACAACGCCTTTACCCTTTTTATCCCGAGTCCAGTAAGGAATAAAACGGCCGGCGTCATCATGTCCGGGGGCTTTGATGAATTTGCCATCGTTGCCATCAAAAGCATTTGGCTCAAAAGCCAGATAAATGCCTAAAAATTTAGGACGATTCTCAATAAAACGTTTGAGAATGTTATTGGCTTGGCTTCGATCCAGTTTTAAATCCCCGGCCGCTTTTGTTTCAAAAACCATAGCAAGTGCTTTTGCCTCATCTAGGGCAACTTCAAGTTCTGCTCTGACAATATTGGCATAATGATAGGCCGTTTCTTTGGCGATGAGTTGGGCATCATGTTCGGCCATTTTTTGCAAGTGTAAGCCGATGATTGTGGAAATAACGGCAATCGCAATGGATATCAATAACGTGATTGATAAGGTGAGCTTGGTTCCAATCTTCATATTTTTAAATCGAGATAGCAGGTTCTATGAAAGGGAAAAGCGGAATGGCGAATAACCAATTATATTATACTTTGTACGGCTAAAAACTGAAACTGATCTCGCGTAGCGAAGAGAAATCTTGGACGGAAATCTTGCCAAGATAAATCTTGGACTCCACTGCCAAGATAAATCTTGGACTCCAACGGCAATTACCCTCTATCTGTTTTGAAAAAGGCGATATGGCTTTTGAGATTTTTGGCTTGTTCTTTCATGGATTCACTGGCAATGGCGGCTTGTTCAACCAAGATTGCATTTTGTTGTGTCATTTGATCCATTTGCATTAGAGCGTTATTGACTTGTTGAATACCTGCTGCTTGTTCTTGACTGGCGGCGGCTATTTCAATGATAATATGACTCACTTTTCTCACGGCTGTTACAATGTCTTCTAAAGTTTGGCCTGATTGATTGACTAAGCGTGTTCCTTCTTTAACTTTGCTGAGGCTATCTTGTACTAATTGTCTGATTTGTTTCGCTTCGGCGGCACTGCGTTGAGCCAGACGACGTACTTCGGCCGCGACAACGCCAAAACCTCGTCCAAGTTCACCGGCACGGGCGGCTTCTACCGCCGCGTTTAAGGCTAGGAGGTTGGTTTGGAAAGCAATTTCATCAATGACTCCAATAATATCGGCGACGAGTTTACTACTTTGGTCAATTTTAGTCATCGCCGCTACTGCGGTTCCAACAATTTCTCCTCCTTGTTGTGCCAGTTCGCGGGCATGGGTAGCCAATTGGGCGGCCTCTCGTGCATGATTAGCATTTTGCTGCACGGTGTGAGTTTGGTCTTCCATATTCTCTACCGTTTGTTGCAAAGAGGCCGCTTGTTGTTCCGTGCGTTGGCTTAAACTGATATTGCCTTGAGAAATTTCTTTGGCCGCATTATTCACCGCCTCGGCAATTTCTTTAATCACGCTCAGAACTTTGGTGAGTTTATTGACGGTGGTATTAACATCTGTTTTGAGTTGTTCCTGCGAACCGGTGTAGTTTTCAGTCATGGTTTGGGTTAAATCACCACTTGCCAAGGCTGCAAATACTCGCATAAGTTCTTCACTCATTTGCCCAAAAGAGTCCAAGGTTTGATTAATAATTTCGCTAAAGGTTTTGAAAAAACCTGTTTTATTAGTAATATTAAGACGTTGATTAAAATATCCTTGGGAGGCGGCATACATAACTGCATTGACTTCTTGCTCGGTAGCCATTTCCTCAGTGCGATCACGAAATTCAGTCACCCAACCTAAACGCTCACCGGTATCATTTATCACTGGATTGATGATCACGTCTATATAAAGGTTAGCTCTGGTTATGTGAGTGCGGTGCGTGGTTGTAAGTTCCTCTAATAGTTCACGCCGATGAGTATCAAAGACATCAATGGGAGACCCTAATAAACGATTGGCCTCGAAATCTCTGTGTGTGTCTCCCACCTCAATGGGAGAAGCTAATAAACGATTGGCCTCGAAATCTCTGTGTTCCTCTGTGTCTCTCTGTGAACTCTGTGTTGAAATGGGTAACGCTTGGCTTAGAACAGCCTCGTTTTTTTGGAATAACTGCTCGGCAGCCTCATTCATATAAATAATGTTGTAATTATCATCGGCAATTAACACACTGGTTGTGACGTTATCCAAGGCTTGATTGATACGCAAGGCTTCTAAATGACTCTTTTGCAGCGAGTCATAAAGTTGATGTAGATTGTCACGCATATCATTAATAGCTACTGCAATTTGCCCAATTTCATCTTTACCGAAATCGGGCAGGCGACGAGTGGAATCATAATCACCTGAACGCAGTTCATCGGCGGCCTTCAACATCATTTTAATGGGCGCGACGATGTGTTTTTTGCCGAGGAGTAGTGAGAAGAAGGCAACCACAAAAGTTAGGAAAAGCGCGACGAATAGGAACATTTTTAGATGGATTACCTTTCTGTCCGAAGCTTGCTCCAGCAATGTCACTGCCTTGACTGATTCTGCGAAGATAGGCGGCCAAGATTCGTCTAGGAGGTTGATGGCATCGTAGAATGCGTCTGAGATAGTGTCCACTTTTGGTTCAAGGATGACAGCCAGTGCCTTTTGCGCTGGCTCCCACAAGCTTTGCACTTGAGCCAATTGCGTTTTGGCAGCACCTTCGCTGCTTGGCAATTCGATGTTGGTGCTGCTGCTATCTTTGGTGATACCGCCGTCTTTGAGGGCGTTTAGGCTTTGTGAGAAACGCGTCGCGACTCCTATAACTTTCTGTCGTTGCTCCTTGGTGGACGATTCGCTTTCCAATAAGGCTATCAGAGTCCGCGTTTCATTCTCGATTCGTACGATTAGCATTTGTTGCCTTGCGGCGATGCTTATTATCGCAGCATCAGTCCTCTTGCCATTGATCATGTACAGAGAGGCGATGACGGTTGACACCATAAACAATATAAAGAAACCAATGATGACGGTAAACTTGGTTTGAATATTCATGTTTTTTCAGTTATCAGTTATCAGTTATCAGTTATCAGTTTTTCAACGTGAGTTCGACTTTTCAATAAGTTATATAATTTTATATTAATCAATTGGTTGAAAATAATTAATTGATTAACAACATTTTTTTTTACCGATTAAACCCTTAGCATTAATACGTTAATAACCTGAAAATTGTGGGCCATAGAGTGAAATGAGTCAGTAAAGCTTTTCGGTGATCAGTTATTCAATGATCAGTTATCGGTTTCAGTGCTCAGAGTACTTTTATCACTGATAACTGATAACTGATAACTGATCACTGAAAAAGGAAAATTGTGGGCCATAGAGTGAAATGAGTCAGTAAAGCTTTTCGGTGATCAGTTATTTAGTGATCAGTTTCCTCAATGATCAGTTATCGGTTTCAGTGCTCAGAGTACTTTTCTCACTGATAACTGATAACTGAAAACTGATCACTGAGAACTGATCACTGAACACTGATAAAGCGTTGTTTGACCACTTTTTGGCCTTCGGGCGAGAGTGCCCATTCCAAAAAGGCTTTGACTTCGCCCTGCGGTTCGCCTTTGGTGGCGATGTGTAAGTTTCGGGTGATGGGGTAATTGGGGTTGTTCACAGTGGCCTTTTGATCATCCACGCTAAGGGCCTTTATTCTCTTTTTGCCAATGAGAAAGGCAAAGCTGAGTTGCCCAATAGTCCTCTTGTCTCGTGAGACTACCCTTACCATTTTAGCGTCCGGGGTAACGATTTTAACGCCTTTGTAGTTTTCGCCACCGAGTATTGCCTTGGCGAAAATCTGCCGCGTGGCAGAAGAACTTTTTACCACTAGCGGCTTGATAGGCAAGTTTTCACCGCCAACTTCTGACCAGTTTTTGATTTTGCCAGTGAATATTCCCTTTAATTGTTCAGAACTTAACCCGGTGACGGGGTTATTGGCATTGACGATGGCAGCGAGCGCATCTTTTCCAATCAGCGTGGCTACCACGCCTCTGTCCAGAAATTTCTGGTTGACATCTCGTGCCACACCGCCCATGTCGCATTTGCCACGGACGGCACATTGTTCACCGCCTAAACTTTCTGGCACCGTGTTTATTTTAAAGGTGGAGGCGGTATAGACTTTCGAGGCATCGGTGATAAATTTGCCGACGGTGGAAGAGCCTTCGTAGTTGATTGTTCCAGCAATGACGCTGGCGGAAACGACATATAAGGAGGTAACTCCGATTAACCTGTTTGATAATTTCATATTGATTTCTCTGGAGTCTCAAAGCCAGGGGCGATGCCCCTGGAATTAATGATTAATGATTAATGATTAATGATTAATTATTAGCCCTGAAGGGGCGTATTATTAAAGCCAGGGGCAACGCCCCTGGAGGGCGTATTATTAAAGCCAGGGGCAACGCCCCTGGAATTAATGATTAATGATTAATGATTAATGATTAATTATTAGCCCCAAAGGGGCGTATTATTAAAGCCAGGGGCAACGCCCCTGGAATTAATGATTAATAATTAATGATTAATGATTAATGATTAATGATTAATTATTAGCCCTGAAGGGGCGTATTATTAAAGCCAGGGGCAACGCCCCTTCCGGCAACGCCCCTGGAGATTTTTATGAACATCTATATTAGCCCCTTCGGTAAGTATTATTAAAGCCAGGGGCAACGCCCCTTCCGGCAACGCCCCTGGAGCTGTTTTTAAACAAGGACTTGAGTTAGGCATTTTACGACTTTTTGCCAGTCCACTTGTTCAGTCAGATGACACCAAGATATCCGCAACGCGCCTTGTATTTCTTCGTCGTCCAGTTCCATTGCTTTAAGGACATGACTTGGTGTATAGTTAGATGAGGTACAAGCGGATCCATTGGAAATGGCTATCATTCCTTTTAGGGCCAGCATGGCGGCTTCAGAGTCAAGTCCAGCAATCGAAAAATTAATAACATGCGGTAAACAACGCTCTAAATCACCATGAATCACTGGCTTTAAGGGCGCTAACGCGTTTAAAACTTGCTCACGAAAAGCGCGACAAATATTAGCACGTTCTTGAGAATGCTTTAAGGCAAGTTCAGTCGCTACACCAAATCCAACAATTAAATGTACTGGCAAAGTGCCGGGCCTTAAGCCGCGTTCTTGTCCGCCACCGTACATGAGTGGTGTCAGCGGCGTTTTTTGATAACCACGCCGCCGCACAATCAATGCGCCAACGCCTTTAGGCCCATAAATCTTGTGGGCACTGGCACTGATCATATCAATACGTGGATGGCGTAGTGTCGGAATATCTTTGCCAAATCCTTGGGCCGCATCGATATGAAAATAGGCCGGCTGTTCGGCGAGTATGTCGGCAATTTGTGTAATGGGTTGAATCGTTCCCGTTTCATTGTTGACGTGCATCACTGAGACGAGCAAAGTGTCTTCGCGGATGGCTTTTTTTATGGCCTCTGGCTCAACCCAACCCGCCTTGGTGGGTGCAACGAGCGTTACTTCAAAGCCGCTTTTTTCAAGTGCCGCTAATGGTTCAAGCACGGCTTTATGTTCAATTTTGGTGCTGACAATATGCTTTTTGGCATTTTGTTCGCCATATTTTTTGAGGCCTAAAATGGCTAAGTTGTTGCTTTCGGTAGCGCCGCTGGTAAAAATGACTTCTTCGCGCCGAGCGGCCACCATTTCGGCTATTTTGTCACGGGCATTTTGAACGGCTTGTTTTGCCCTGGCGCCAAATTCGTGGGTACGACTGCCGGCGTTACCGAATTCTTCTGTTATGTATTTTAATACGATGTCACGCACCGCAGGTTCTATTGGTGTTGTGGCGTTGCAATCGAGATAGGTTGTCATTTTTGTTATCCTCATCCAATTAAAAAAACGACATTGATTTTATATACGTTATAAGCAACTACAAGGATTCGTTAAAAACAACAACTACAAGGATTCGTTATAATAACGGATAAAGCATCTACAAGGATTCGTTATAATAACGGATTAAAGCAACTACAAGGATTCGTTATAATAACGGATAAAGCATCTACAAGGATTCGTTATAATAACGGATTAAAGCAACTACAAGGATTCGTTATAATAACGGATAAAGCATCTACAAGGATTCGTTATAATAACGGATAAAGCATCTACAAGGATTCGTTATTATAACGGATTAAAGCAACTACAAGAATTCGTTATAATAACGGATAAAGCATCTACAAGGATTCGTTATTATAACGGATTAAAGCAACTACAAGGATTCGTTATAATAACGGATAAAGCATCTACAAGGATTCGTTATAATAACGGATAAAGCATCTACAAGGATTCGTTATAATAACGGATAAAGCATCTACAAGGATTCGTTATAATAACGGATTAAAGCATCTACAAGGATTCGTTATAATAACGGATTAAAGCAACTACAAGGATTCGTTATTATAACGGATTAAAGCAACTACAGGCAGATTCCTTATAAAAAAGGATGAAAAGCGAAAAACAATCCCTGCTTATATACAATCCTTGTATGTATAGTCGATAATTGAGAATTGAGAAATGAAAATGGAGCTACAACGTAAAACCGCCTTTATCAAAGGCTTTAAAAAAACCGTTCAAGCACTGATTAAGCAAACGCAAGAACTCTATTTAAGCGACGAAATTCCTTGGGTGGTGGGCTATAGCGGCGGTAAAGATTCAACGGCCGCTTTACAACTGGTTTGGTGCGCCATCTCTGAACTGCCCCCAGAGAAACGCACTAAATCCATCTATGTGATTAGCACGGATACTTTGGTTGAAAACCCGATAGTGGCTTTGTGGGTGGAGCATTCTTTGGAGGCGATGGAAAAAGCCGCAGCCGAGCAAAATATGCCACTCTCGTCACATCGGTTGATACCACAAGTGCAGGATCGATTTTGGGTTAATCTCATTGGGCGCGGTTATCCAGCACCACGCCCTAAATTTCGCTGGTGTACTAATCGCCTTAAAATCAATCCCTCTAATCATTTTATCAACAATGTCATTCGAGAAACCGGACAAGTTATTTTGGTACTGGGCACTCGCAAAGCGGAAAGTTCCGTTCGCGCCGCTAACATGAAAAAACATGAAAAAACAAGTACCAGAGAAAAACTTGCCACCAATGCCAGTTTGCCCAATAGTTGGATTTATACGCCTCTCGCAGACTGGACAAACGATGATGTTTGGATGTATATTACCCAAACTAAAAATCCTTGGGGTTATGACAATAAATCTCTTCTCAGCATGTATCAAGGGGCGACAGCCGATGGTGAATGTCCATTGGTGGTTGATACCAGTACGCCGAGTTGTGGTGATAGTCGCTTTGGCTGCTACGTCTGTACAATGGTTGAACAAGATAAATCTATGCAGGCGATGATTCAGAATGACGAGGAAAAAGAATGGATGTTACCGCTGATGGAACTTCGCAATCAAGGCCTCGATATCAAGGAAGATCGCAAGCATCGTGATTTTCGCCGGATGAGTGGTGCTTTAAAGCTGTTTAGTGGCCGATTGGTGCATGGGCCTTATAAACAAGTTTATCGTGAAAAACTCCTAGAGTATCTGTTGCAAGCACAAGAGTCGGTACAACAAAACGGCCCCCCGGAAGTCAAAAATCTTGAATTGATTGCTTCTCAAGATTTAGAAGAAATTCGCAGAATTTGGGTGATGGAAAAACATGAAATAGAGGACAACTTACCCAAAATTTATGAGCGTGTGATGGGACAACCCTTTCCGGGTAAACGCTTAGAGGACAACCAAGTTTTTCAACCTGAAGACATTGCGCTTTTGAAAGAAATTTGCCAACAGGAGGGCGATGAAGAAGAAGTCCATTTTCGACTGATTCGTGAACTTTTACACATTGAACAACAACATCGCACAATGGCTCGCCGCGCTGGGCTTTATGATGCTGTTGACAGTGCCCTTGAACGCAACGCGTTTACTAATGCCCAAGAAGCCGAAGAATTTGCCTTAAGACGTGATTATGCCCGAGCCAAAGCACGAGGTGAAGATGACACTACCAATTTGCCACTTTTTGCTTAAATCCCATTAGCATTAGCTTGGAGCCATGGAGTCCAAAGCTTCAGCTTTGGACAGGCATCCAAACTTAAACACTTAAACGAATAGATGATTGGGTTGCTTTAGTCGTTGAACTATATATTGGCGTTCCAGAACGAAGTTTCGTTGTACTCAGTCAATTCGTTTATCCGCGTAATTCGTTGTACTCAGTCAATTCAATTCGTTTATCCGCGTAATTCGTTGTACTAATTCGTTTATCCGCGTAATTCGTTGTACTGTACTGTACTCAGTCAATTCGTTCGTTTATCCGCGTAATTCGTTGTACTGTACTTACTCAGTCAATTCGTTCGTTTATCCGCGTAATTCGTTGTACTCGTTGTACTGTACTCAGTCAATTCGTTTATCCGCGTAATTCGTTGTACTCGTTGTACTGTACTCAGTCAATTCGTTCGTTTATCCGCGTAATTCGTTGTACTGTACTCAGTCAATTCGTTCGTTTATCCGCGTAATTCGTTGTACTGTACTTACTCAGTCAATTCGTTTATCCGCGTAATTCGTTGTACTCATAGATATTCCAAAGCTAAAGCTTTGGACTCGATGTTAGGCACTATTCATATGACGAATCAATGGATTGGCTTCCAAAATCTTTTCATAGACAAAATAGGAAAACACTAATCCAGCAGCAAATCCTCCGAGATGGGCTGCCCAACTCACCCCTTGGGCACCGAGAATCATGAATAACACATTGGTAGCAATCCAAATCCCAAAATACAAAATGGGGGAGAATTTGTATTGAAAAATGATTAACATAAACGTCAATTTCGCTTTGCGAAATATATAAACATAAGCGGCCATTACACCCGAAATGGCACCACTCGCCCCGACTAAGGGAATATTGGCTGAGCCTCCAATGGTGAGTTCATATAGCACATGTGTCACGCCGGCGACTAAACCGCAGAACAAGTAAAAGAGAGGGAACATAATGCGTCCCATCGCGTCTTCAACATTATCTCCCAAGATGTACAGGAAATACATATTCCCAATTAAGTGCAGCCAGCCACCATGTAAAAATTGATGAGTCAACAAAGTCACGAACCAGTTCAATGAGCCAATCTCTTGAGGAATCAGTCCCCATAAGTGCCAAATGTTTCCGGGGCTATGGGTAGTCACGACCGGTAATATCAGTAGCGCATTTAAGACGAGCAAGATAACCGTTATGATGGGAAATCTCCGCGCCTTGATGTTAAATTCAACCGGCAAATTGAGAAAGAATTGAAACAACCAATGTCCTACAGTGGTTTCTTGTTGAATTCTTTCAGCCGCCTCTGGGATTTCATAAAATATTTTCGCGTGATCCAATTCGCCCTTATCCAGCCAAACGCCATGGCAAGAATGGCAAACATCAATTTTCAAATCACTACCTTGTTCAAATTCATACGTTGCCAATGACACCTTGCAACGAGGGCATTTTTTGGGGGTTCCACTGACTCGTTGCCCTAAGGTTTTAGCAATGGAACCTTCACGACGATAATTTGGATCATAGCGACGCAACACTATATCCAACTCATTTGGATCAAACCACACCCCGCCACAATGCACACAGGCATCTATTCTGACATTTTCGTGACGTAAGGGTTCTAAGGTGTGGTGACGACAATGTGGACAATCTAAAGAAGTCATATAAATCCTCTCTGTTTGAGAGTGAACGAATAAATTACAAGGATTAGTTATAAAAAGTTTGTAGTAGGCGCTTCAGCGCCTAAGTGTACTTAGACTTTATCATAAACATCAGATAGGGCTAACCGACAGTCAATCGAGGGTAATTCAATGGTTTCTTGCAAATCGCTGGTTTCTGAGAATATCCATTGGTTATTGGCTTGTCGGATATAATGTTCAATGTGACATTCGTCTTGGGCAATTAATATATATTCGATTAACGAGTCTAAGGTACGGTAGTGTTTAAATTTAGTGCCTCGATCATAATTGGCTATGCTGTCGGAGAGGACTTCAATAATTACCGTGGGATTGAGCAAAGTGTGTTCGTCATCAAAACGGAGTTTGTCACAGAGTGCAACGACATCAGGATAAGTATATAACCCTGTGGGACTCACCTTGACGCGCATATCGCCAGCATACACCCGGCGGCAAGGACGCTTTTTGAATTGTGCGTACATTTCACCCACAATATTGATAACAATCTGGTTATGCGCTGGGCTTGCGCCTGACATTGCAAATATTTCGCCATCAAAGTATTCGCTTTTGTATTCGGCTTCGCGTTCCCGGACTAAATATTCCTCTGGTGTGATATAGGCAGTCTGAGGTTGGGCTGACATCATATTTTCTCCGTTTTCAAATGTTGACAATGCGGATTAAGGGTTGAATTAATTATTATGAAATCAAGGATTTTAACGCTAAAGGCGCCAGTGACGCACGCACGCGCAAGTTTATTTGGTTGTCTCTTGCGTCTTTTGCGTCTTTTGCGTTTATTTTGTGGGCCATGATTTGATTTGAAACCATTCAAAACATTTTATGGCCCCCAAATAAGGTCGTCTAAATAACCCATTTTTTCACAAAGTGCCACAGAGTGTCACAGTAAGAATTAACGCACGCAAAGGCATTTGGATGTCTCTTGCGTGCGTCTTTTGCGTTTATTTTATAGCCCATTCAATCGAGATGCTCTCGTTGTCATAAAACACCTACAAAAAGTATGGCTAATGAGGCGCAATTGGGGGCAATTGATAACTGAATTTGAAACCATTCACGTCGGCAAAAGTTTCGCTTCGCTGTACTTTTGCCGACGTAACATTTTATGGCCCCTAAATCAGGTAGTCTAAATAACCCTAAAATATCTCTTGCGTCAAAGCGCGTCAAAGCGCGTTTATTTTTCCACTTACAATAATTTATAAGATTCAATTTAACCCTTAATTCGCATTGACATATCGGGAATGAGTTGGCGCGTGTCCGATACCTTTACCACAGGTTCCACCTGTGGCTATTCACATTTTACCCCTTCAGGGTAAAGAATTTCTGTTTAATCGTACTAATCTGAACCCACTTCAACCTTATTCCCCATTTTAACCACTTTTTCGCCCTTAATACTGACTTGTTCCTTCGCTTCTATTGTCACTTGATTGCTACTCATGGCGATATGCTCGGCGTGAATGATTAAATCGGCCTTTTCTTCAAATTCCTTATTGTAGAGTTGGCTACTGCCAAGCACGGTGGGTAAGCCGCCCGGTATCAATAGACAATTCATGCTATCGTCTTTTTGGTATTTGACATAAAAACCGTGGTAATCTTCTCGTGGTGCCGTCGGTGATAGCACTTGGGCATAGAGAAACTTGCTTTCGTCAGGATCACCCTCACTGTTAGCAACCATTCCATTGTCCAATTTCAATTTGATATATTTCTGTTCTTTGGCGTTTTCTTCCCAGCCTTGGAAGCGACACGCTACCGTTTGCCAAGCCAGTGGAGAAGCTTTGGGTGTTTGACGGCTCTCTGTTAAGGTTAAAGTAGCTGAGACATCTGGAAATTCAGGCGCGTTTTCTGGAAATTCATAAGTCACGGCACGACAAAAGTATTCTCGATCATAAAACTTGACAGGCCCCGGCAGTAATACAAGCTCTTTTTTATCGTCTCCAAGCGCACTGTTATTAATTAAGTCAGTATCTTGTTTACCTATCTTGACTAATTCTGGCAATAAATCTAATGGATGTTCTAAGGAAAAAAGGCGAACTATTTCAAAATACCCTTGCGCCCAAGCTTGTCCTGCATAGCGGTGAGTGGGAAATTGTCCACGCGGTTTCCATTGTTCATCCAATTCAAGGGCTTCGCCACTGCACATACTCACCAGTCGTAGCGGTGTTGAGTCCGATTGAAACGCGGCCCAGCCTTTAATGCTCGGTGCTTGACTACGAATAAATTCAATAAGATGGCATAACCAGCTAAAATTATCTTGCTTGGGCGGCCGCCAAAAAGTGGCAAAGGAGGAAGTGGGAAATATCTTATCGTCTAAGATAGTTTTTTCTCCTTCGCGGAGAACAATTTTGTCGTTCAATAGCCTAGTAAAAAATACCGCGCCGGTTTCTGGGGCCGTGATTTCATTTTTTTGGTAAATTAACGGAGATTCTCGCTCTTTGCCTCCTTTAAACCATGTCTGTAAGGTTTCTGGCAAAATGAGGCCAGTCATTATCAACGGATAGTCACTGGTGTTGTCTTTAAAACCAACAACTTGTAAGTCCAGTTCACCACTATCCCATGACAAAGTGGTATTGGTACTGGCGAGTTTAATCCGCTCTGGCAAAGGTGGGTACTCAGAGTGCCCGAAAAGGAGTTCTACCTTTGGGCATGAATTGGTTTCTAGTACTAATTTTGGTTTATAAACAGGGTAGTTATTATCGTTTAAGGTAATATTCATAGTGGCACTTTGACCGTTTGGACGAGTGCCAAACTAAAGTTTGGACTCCTGAGTTTGGACTCCGGTTTGGACGCCTGCCAAACTAAAGACTTAAACCACTAAGAGTGGCGGTACGACCTTATGGCCTTTTGAGTTAAGCCCGTCAAGGTATAAGATTTCTACCGGCCTATCTAAGCTGCCCTTAAAGGCTGCTGTCTCGGTAGTATCGTCAACCGTCTCGGCCGTGCGCGTAAAACGGGTATTTTGGTGAGTCGTTCTCATCAGTTCCTTGAAGAGCGTGTTATCATTTGCAGTAAAGGCCCCATCCTGTGGTAGCCAATCTTCTGCACATAAATTGACATCTATCGCCTTAAACGCTCCTTGACAAACCATAACAAAGCCATTCACTGCCCCCGGCCAAGGTGTTGCACCCTGAAAATAGTTCCATTCTCCCGCGTCAGTTTTCACCGTAAAAGTCGGCATCATGTGCGACGCGTCGCTTTGTGTGGCAAGAATGTTGGAAAATAAAGCGCTTTTCAAAAAGGGCAGTGTTAGCATGAGAGTGGAGGTACCATTCTCATCCTCTGCTGTGTGGGCCGAGAAGACATACCGATCGGTCATACTGTCGAATGTCACTTCCCGTTTCAAAAAGGGATTCTTATCGCGGTTCTTTTTCGGTGTCTCAAAAGCCGGATCATAATCGGCATCTTTAAACCAAGAAGAGTGCGGTTCGGCATCATCAAACTTCACGAGATGCAGCCGTTTGGCCTCATTGGCATATTCGGCCTTGTAGCTTTTGACCAAATGAGCATGAAATAACTCGATGGTATTGGTATGATGCGTGATCTCATAATTGTTCGCGCCCTCTAGTGGGAGGTTATTGGGTGGATGTTTGGTGTAATTGTTGGAGTCTTCAGAGTAATCAAAAGCCGCATACCCAGAACCGACGGTTATCCAGCCAGTCGCTGGATCCACTGAAAAGCCCACATAAAGCCAAAAACTCTTGAGATGAGAAGTGATAACTTCATCATCGGTGGTGTTGGTGAGTGTATAAATCATGGTGTTGCTCCTTAAGAAAAACCCCAAATCATTGGGAAAAATCAACCCCCCTGAAGGTCAATGCCATATCGTACCGCTTTTCGGTGAGGGCAACCATAAAGGATTGCCCCTACGCGACATGACGGTTTGTAGGGCAACCACAAGGGATTGCCCCTACACTTAATGGCATTGCCCTGAAGGTGGGGTGGTGAAAATAATTAACAATTAATGATTAATGATTAATGATTAATGATTAATGATTAATGAGTTTAATGATATTTAAATTTTTATTATTTATTGACGGAAGAGGAACAAAAGTGGGATCAAGTTATACTCAGCCCCAAGCCAGGGGCGTTTTTTATATTAATATCGCCCCGTTGGGGCTGGCTTTAAAACTGGGGTATTAAATTTGTCGCCGAATGCTCAAGTTTTTTCATTCTAATTTTATGTCATGTCTCACTTTTTTCACACATCACCTTGAAGATTTCTCCGTCTGTCGAAATGACAAAAAGCGTTTAGTTTAAATTTCTCCGATCCTAGAATTGACAAAAAGCCTTTAAGATTTCTCCGTTTGTCGAATTGACAAAAAGCGTTTAAGATTTCTCCGATCCTAGAATTGACAAAAAGCGTTTAACTTTGCCCACTTTGTGGGTATGTGGCGTTTTGCTACCACTTTCAATGCCGGCCGCTTTTTTTTTTATAAAATAAATAGCGGCCGGTGCGGTCTTAATAGAGTTGTCCCTTAATAAGCTAAGTTATTGATTTTTAGTCGAGCCAGTCTCGTATTTTCAATGGGTTACGTTTATTTAGGGACAAGTCTAGCTGCGATCACTGTAGGCCGTGATAACGACCGGTGTAGGCATACCCGGTTCAAGGTGTTGGGTTTGGGCATTGGATGCTTTACTGCAATTCCATGATGTTCAGGCCGTGTTGGCCTAATGCGGGGCCAACGGGCGGACTGGGGTTGGCTTGCCCGGCTTTGACTTGTAGTTTGACTACGGCAGCGAATTTTTTTGCCATGACAAAATATAATAAATCCTTGGTTTTTTTGTGTAATAGTCAAGATAATGTTGAAATTGAAATGGCGAAAAACGACGGAACGACGCGATGCGACGGTAATGGCGAAATCAAGGGGTGTCCCACTTGTCCAAGTAGGAAGTTTTTATCGATAGGGCCCTCAAAAAATGAAAAATGAAGAATGAAGAATGAAGAATGGACAAAGACTTATAAAAAAGTTTAATTTTAAAATTTTAAATTTTCATAATTCGCCAACCTGGCCCTCAAAAAAACCGCTTTGGAAAGACACCTTAGTATTTTTCATTTTTCATTTTTCATTTTTTAGCGCAAGACAACTCAAAATCTGTCGGATAAATGGGACACACCCCGAAACAAAATCACTTGATTGTAACGGGTTACAACTATAACGGCTTGAATTTTAATAGATTCTATCACGACTCAAGCCATTCACATTCAAACAACGTGGCGCTTATGTCATGCCAAAACCCACCGGTTTCACCCCATCGGGGTGAACCGCATTGGCAAATTGATAACGTCTCAACAAAATCCATTATATTCAGAAAATCACGACGCGATGGTAATAGCTGTTTTTGCCCAGCAAAAACGGTTTCCGAGAATCGAAGTATCAATGTGACTTTGCTATTCGCATGTTCTAAAAAAAACGTTATTCTTTTTCAACTTGTCCAAACTCGAGATCGATGAGAGTAGAGCGTCCAAGAATCCGCAACGCCACACGTAAACGGTTTTTTTCGTAATTGGCTTCTTCAACGACACCATTAAAATCAGTAAAGGGGCCATCAGTAACACGCACGACTTCGCCAACCTCAAATAAGATTTTGGGACGAGGCTTTTCGGCCCCGTCCCGAACCCGTTGTAAAATGACTTCGGCTTCTTGTTCGGAAATGGGGGCCGGTCGTTCTTGGGTACCACCGATGAAACCCATGACTTTGGGTACCTTTTTAACTAGGTGCCAAATTTCGTTCCTTAAAAGTAACGGGTTGCCATTGGCATCGGTTTGTTCCTCGTCTATTTCATCCATATCCATTTGCACGAAGACATAGCCCGGAAAAAGCTTGCATTCGCTCCGACGTTTTTGTCCACCGCGCATTTCAACGACTTTTTCGGTAGGTACTAGAACCGACCCAAAACATTTTTTTAATTCGCTACGTGAGTCTGCTATTCGGTCTTCAAGAAAATGTTTGACCGTTTTTTCATATCTCGAATAGACTTGCACAACATACCAACGCCAAGCCATTTGTTAACCTCCTTGGCCAATAAAAAACCGTACTATCCACCCTAAAATGCTGTCCAAAGCCCAGATAATCAGGGCCACGAGCAAAACGAGCAAAGGACAACACCGGTCATTTGCGCGGTTTCTTGGCGCGTAGGCTGGGGTGTTAAATCTGTCGTCAAACTTTTTTTACCCTAATTTTGATGTCATTTCGACGAGCGTGAGAAATGACAAAGCGCATAAAAATCGGCTGAAAAAAGACAGAGCAAACCAAATTTAACATCCCACCCGAAGGGGTTGAATGTTAAGAGCCACTGGTGAAACCTGGGGACTTGGGACAACCGAATCAACCCTCACAACCCCGAAGGGGTTGAATGTTAAGAGCCACTGGTGAAACCTGGGGTGGTGCTTGACTCAAGTTCCGAGGAAGCTATTACAGGATCCCACTTTTGTTCCTCAAAAAGAAAATAAGTCATAAAAACAAATTGAAATAATGAGTTTATGTCGCTTATATAATTGTTACATAAGCTAATTATTTATTTTCACCACCCCTGCAACCTCAATGCCATTAAGTTAAGGAAAAGGCCCGTTAGGACCAAGGCTTGTAATCGCCTCACGCGCAGTCGTGTTTGGCTGCCGCCGCGGGTTTGGCAGAGTCGTGATACGCGGGTTCTTGTTATTTACCTATTCTTTTTGCGGGTTTTTGGACTATCGATTTTGAGGGCCATAAAATGTTTTCAAATAAAGTTATGGCCCTCTGTCGCGCTTACAGTTTGATACTTTTTGTAGGTGTTTTGTTGCTTAACTTAATGGCAGTGTGGTGCAACCTGGGGAGTGGGGAATTCTGAAAATCAACCCCCACAACCCCTTCGGGGTTGAATGTGAGATATTCATTTTACCATTTTAGCCCTTCGGGGTAACTCGTTTTTGTTCTTGAAATGTCTTTAAGGTTGGCTATTGGCGGTGGAGAACGACTTGTCATATTTTGTCCTTATACCAGTTCTTCCAATTTATATTAACCAGCGGCCACGATTGATTGGTGTTATCCTCTGAAATTTCAAAACCAAACACCGCCTCAATGCCAGGTGGGCTATCCGTTTGCGAAATTCTTCTCAAGTTGTCATAAGGGCCATATAAAGGCTCCATGTTGGTTTGGAAATCTTTCAACGGGAACTTGCCTTCAATGCGCTCCAACCCTTCAAAAGCTTGTTCCGCCCAATCGGAACGGCACGAAACGTCTTTTAGAAACTTCCCAAAACGCTTGCCTAGCCGCCAATTCGCCGGCCTGTTTTCGTTGGTTTTTAAATCCTCCAAACCCAAATTAAACCATTTCAGGAAAATCAGATGACTCCGCAACACAGGATGCGTGAACCACAGGTTTTTGAGGTATTCGCTGATGGATTGGCCTTTTTCTGGAATGCCGGCGGCTTCTACCTCTTTATTCAGTTTCACAAAGTCACTTTGAATTTTGCGGGTAAAGTCGCTAAATTGACCAAAATCGACTTTCGTCATCAGACTGAGGCACAGTTCAAGCAGTGGCACACCATGGAAACCCAAATTCAGTTTTGAAATGTCTGGCAACGCCAGGGATTTGCGGGAAATCAGTGGAAACGCGTCCGACTTGATGGGTTTTTCGACGAGTTTCTTTTTTGTCTCATCTTTGACTTTTTCTAGTTTTGCGACAAATAGCGGCAATTGGGTACGCCAACCGGCTTGGCTTAATACCCCAATGTCGCCCGGCATGAGCGCCTTGAGGCTTGCCAATCCGTTTTGCGCGTCGCTTTGTGCCGTTAAGTAAACAAACAAGGAATGATGATCCCTCGTCTCGTCGTTGCACAACAAAAGTTCGTTGTTGCTTTGGGTACAATTGACATGTTCTTCAAGCGTTTGATTAATAAAGCGTATTTCAAGCGTTTTGTCGTGACGCAACGCGCTAAAAGCGCGGCGCAATTCATCAATATCGCGCACATACTCCCGGATGGACAATAAATCCCCACAGACTTCGTAATGATACTGAAGCACCGTGTTCAACTCATTAGATTTGGACACGGGATAGTATTTACTCAGGTTGATGGCCTTTAAGCCCCGTTTGGGATCGTCAAGCAATTCCGATGAGGGTTGGTTTTCAAACAATTCTTTGAGATTAGGATTGCCGATATGCCGCACCATGTCAAATATCATGCCGGACATTTTGGATAAATCAGCCGTGTCCAGCGCAATAGCGCCTTTTGGGGCCGCCAGCATGTATTCTCCCAATACCAAGGTGTGCAAACGCATCATCAGATCATCTTGATCTTTGAGGCTTTGCCCTACAAGGTGCTCGAATTGTTTTTCAGTCTCGGCCTGTTGTTGCCATAATTCGTTGTCTGCCACGTCTTTCGGCTTTAAGCCACGATACTCGCGCACAATAGGGAGTAAGTCATCGCGCTCTTTGGCTTGCCAGTCAAAGTTTTGTTTACCCTTCGAGAGGGTGAGTTTGTCATCAGACGCAATCGCGTCTAAATCATCTGTGTTGAGTGTGCCAGCAATTGTGGGCACCGCATTATTCTGCGTTTCCGTCGTTATGGTTGCCTTGCCTACCGTGTCTCCATCCACTTGCAATTCATAATCACCTTTAATCGGCACCTCGCCTTCGCTTTGATGCAATTTGACATTATTAAAGGTAAGCGCATTGTCTGTTAGCGGGGATTTCAGGACTTTGCCCACCGCCTCATAATCGGTGCTTCTCCAACTAAACCGCTGAGCATCATCTGAGGTTGATACCGCAATGATTTGTTCGGCCTCTTTAACCGTGTCTCTCTCATCGGCCTCAAAGTGCCCCGACATGGTAATGAGTGTATTTTCCAGTACTTTATCGTCCACCGTGGCGGTGCCAATTACCGCGTTTTCTCGTTTGATTTGATATTCGCCACTTGGCACCCCTTCACGCAAGGTGGTTTGAAACGGGATATCTGGCTGAACTTGGTGTTCCAGTCTGGCTCTTTGAGCTTCTTGTCTTGCCGCGTGTTCAGTGATATCGGGGATTTCGTGCAGCGTCGCAATCCCCGCTGTTCCTATTTGCGAGGTGTTGTAATTGCCAGCCGCATCAATGTCCATACCCAGTCGTAAGCGATAGGCTTCGCGCAATTTTATGCTAGTCGCCTCAATTTCGCCTTGTTTTTCTAAATAGGCCTTGAAATACTTACCTTGGGTATCTTCGGTAACGACTTTAAGAAATTCCTTTTTAACCGGTTGCGCGGTACAACTCTTGACACCGGATAACTCGGCAAAAATACGGTCAGTCATCTCGTCCAGTTGTGGCGGCGAAATGGCTTTGAGTGTGGCTTTGCCCATCGCCTCTTTGAACTCATCAGGGCTGCTACCGCTTTGTTGCCGGAGAATGGCGTGGTATAACACCATGTAATCATCAAAACGGTCATTGAATTGGCGAAGAATATCGCCCATCGCACCGCCCACTAATAGTGCCGTTTCTACAAACAAGTCTTCACATTGTTGCACCAATTGTCGTCGAGTAAAATTACCCGTCGTTTCCAACGTTTTGATTAAGTTGGTACCGAGGGCATCGCTGCCAGCTTCATACAAATCGGGATTAGTGATTTGCTGTCGCTGTTCATCTGGGAGTTGTTCAAGACTGATGGCTTCTCTGATCACGTTGATGGTGTCTTGCCATTCGGCACGGCTTTCGGCGACGAGTCGCTTTTTGCCTTGCCCTTCAACGCCCTCTTGATACATAACTTGGCAGGCATCAGTGACTTCATTCCCTTTGCTGTGTTGTTTGTATTTACTCGCTAACCAGCAAAATAGGAAAGAATGCAACGGGCCGCTGCGTAAAAAGCGGTGCAAGTTGTCCGAATGCTTACGAAAGAGTTGGTAATAATGGGCAAAGTTATCGGCGGCTTCATCAAAAGCCTCGCTGATATTGTACTCTTGGTACTTTTGGCGGCCATAATTGACTAACCATTCCATGTCGCGTTGCTGATTGGCAATCTCTGTCAGCGTGTCGTCGCCAGACTCTAAGGCTTGCCGACACATCTCCAGTGCTTGGGATAGGGCTTTGCGATACTCATCGCCATGATCAATCCACTGCGCTTTGCCTTCAGTTGCGGTTTGCAACACATTCTGGAATTGTTGTTGTATTTTGGCAACGTCGTCAGGATAGGCGGTGAGGTATTTCAACAGGGTCGTTGTCAAGTCGGGATGACTGAGAAAGATGTCATACCACGCCGCTTGGTCAATTTGATGACCACTTAACATATGATTGGCATACTCAAGCAGATATTCCTTAGCGAGTTTGAGTAAGGCCTTGGAAAATTTGCCCTGATAAAAACGGGCTACCTGATTGAGATCAGTCAGTAACACCTTGAATAAACGGCCGCCTTCTTTTTGTATGGCGTGATATTGAGGCAATTTTGAGTCACTTTCGATCTTAAAAAAGGGACTATCGGGTTTTACCGCCAAAGGCCGCATGGAGGCTAAAGGCCGATTTTGTTGGTGTGCCTGTAGGGGTGTTAAAATCTTATAGGCGTTAAAGGCCGCGTCACCAATTTTTTTGGTGTTTTCCGGCACAAAGCACAATTGGGGTTGCAATGTTTTAAACAATTGCTCAGGATTGAGCGGGTATTTGTCCTCGCTACCGTCGTTGCAAAAACGGTATTCGGGTTTGTCATCGTTGAGGCGAAATTTGCCGATGATGGTTAAGCGTTTGTTTGGATTCATTTTTTATCCTTGTCTTGGTACAATGGATTAACGGAATAAACGGATTGAGTACAACGAATTGGGAAATAAACGAATTATTGACTGAGAGCCGAGCCGGAAAAGAGCGGATATTTATACCAAAATTTTGTACGCTTGTCTATGGAGTACAAGATTAATGATTAATGATTAATGATTAATGATTAATGATTAATGATTAATGATTAATGATTAATGAAACGTAGTAACGAGCGGAGCGAGATAATTAAAGAATACTTAAATGATTTTTTTTTAAATAATAAAACTGAAGCAGAATAAAAATTGGCTCAAGTTTTAGAACCCGTTGGAACCTCCTTTTCATCACCTCAGGCGACACCCCTAGTTTCGTCCAAAGCTGAAGCTTTGGACTCCAAGGAAAGAAGATTGTCAAGTTTAAAAACACGCCACCTCTCGCAAAATTCAAATACTAAGTACTTTTCCTCAATGCGTGTGGTACGGGAATTTATTTGGCAGCCATCTGAAAGCTTAAGTACCCTAAAGGGCATTAAAAATTCCTGATTGTGTCAAACGGTAAGCGCGACAGAGGGCCATAACTTAATTTGAAAACCTCCAAAATATTTTATGGCCCTCAAAATAGTCCAAAAACCTGCCAAAAAATAGGTTAATAACCGGGGCCCACGTATCACTCAATGCCATTAAGTTAAGGGCAACCACAAGGGATTGCCCCTACGAAACCTCGCAAACTAAAGTTTGGACTCCTTGGAGTCTTGCCAAACTAAAGTTTGGACTCCTTGTTTGGAGTCCTTGGACTCAAAAACACATTGTTTTGTCTTGTTTGTAGAGATTGTGTCCTCCTAAGTAGGTTGTTTTTCCGACTTTGGCGTGGCCGACACGAGGGCCGAGTTGATCGGTTGGTAGATGAAATCTGAAGGTGCTCGTTGTGGTGTTTTTGTAGAGCCAGTCATGCCAGTGATTCCACCAGCCGAGGTTTAAGGCTTGAACTTGATCATTTTCTTGCAAGCCCTTGACGAGAGATTCAGCCAAGCGTTGGAAAAAACCGCGTGCGCCGTGAAAGGTGGAATAAATCGGATCAAAGTGTAACTCTTTAATGGCCTCATTAAAATACGCTTGTTGAATTTTGCACAGTTCAATGGCTTGTTCTTTTTTGCTAAACTCGGCCGGCGGAAAATCAATGGATATCTGCGAAAAGGGTATGATGTAGCGCTGGGCAAATTCATATAAATAGGCTTGGGCATTGAATCGTAAGGCATATTCGTCGCCTTGGTTATCATGGACAGTGAGATAGCCGTGATGTATCTGGTGAGCACTGTGGTTGTTGGGGCAACGTTCAAGCACGGCTTGAATAACCTGATAGACGGGTTTATTGAGAAGCCCAAAACAGTTGAATAGGGTTTCTCGGTTTTGACAGGCATTGTTTTTCAATGGTAGCCATCCCGTGCCAGCGGCATAACGAAAGTCTTTGGTGTAGGAGGGGGGGTGAATCGCGTCGCTGAGAGGAGACTCGGTGACTTCTTCGCCATGCCAGCGTTCTAACCAATAGTTGGCAAAGTAACGCGCGTTGTAGCATGCATTATAGCGAGCGTTGTAGCGATCCATCGGATTTAACTCGTCGGGTGCTTGCCAATAGTATCGTTGTTTGTTGTTATCAATGTGAAAGTGCCCTTGTAACGTGTCTAAAGCGGCAAAGGCTTGCCATCGGTGATAATAATCGGTGTCGCTCCAAATGAGTTTTTCGAGTCGGCTGAGGTGTTCGGCCGGTTTTCGGGCGGTTTTTCGGGCTTGAATTTGTTTGTCGCCGTATTGATAAAATTGGATTCGGGGCGCTTGTTCAGAGGGAAACAGTGGTTCTAACCAGAGCGGTTGTGTATTTTCTGCCCATAAATGCAATTCACCCCCCGTCAGCGGTAAACGTAAACAAATCGGATTCAGCCAGACTTCATCGTCGTCGTTAGGCATGAGAGTTTGAACTGATTGTACATTCAAATAACAATCGTCGGAATTCGCAGGGAAATCGCCTATTTCTTGAATGAATAAATGTTGGCTCAGGGCGGAATAGTGTTGCCAGAGGTTGTCGTTACCGCCAAACAGAATGTTTTTCTGAGCGAGGATGTTTATGCCTCTGGGGCTGGTAACGGCGTGGTAAATCGCAATTAGCCGTTGTCCACCTTCGTCGGGATTGGTAAAAATCAAACGGAGCGTGTGAGCGTCAAGAGACTGTTTGAAAAACAGCAAGTTGGGAAAATCACCATTGTTGAAATGTGGTGGAAAGTCTGGATTGCAGACGGAAATCTTCAGGCCTTCTTGCCGAGTGACGACACCGCGAAATGTTCTGTGGCTGGCGTTTCGTGGATAAACGAGGGTAGTGCCCAGTTCGGGTGACAATTGTTCATAAAATTGACGTTCTGTTTCTGCAATAGATAAGTTGTTGATTTTATCAGGACGCTGCGCTATTATTAAAAAGTCTTTCATGGAGTTTCTCCCGTTTGTAGTAGGCTCGTTTGTAGTAGGCGATTTATCGCCTTTGAAGGGTGATTAGTACAACGAATTGCGCGGATAAACGAATTTAGTAGAGTAATATACAAAAATCCTTGCTTATATTCAATCCTTGTTACTCATTCAAATGGATTTAATTGCTCTACCGCGCTTAATAAATCATCAAAGGACAATTAATTGAGCTTGAATTTGAATTGTTGGCATTTTCTATTTATCAAAGGTGTGTTAGTCAGGAGTCCAAACTTTAGTTTGGCACTCGTCGTTTGGAGTCCAAACTTTAGTTTGGCAGGACTCCAATCGTTTGCGTTTGTAGTAGGCGATTTATCGCCTTTGAAGGGTGATTAGTACAACGAATTACGCGGATTAGTACAACGGATTACGGGCCGATAAACGGATTGATTTCATGTCGATTAGTACAACTAATTGCGCGGATAAACGAATTGATTTCTTTCGATTAGTACAACGGATTACGGGCCGATAAACGGATTTATTCCGATTAGTACAACGAATTGCGCGGCTAAACGAATTGGGTTGAGTCATTTAGTACAACGAATTGCGCGGCTAAACGAATTGATTTCTTCGGTTAGTACAACGAATTGCGCGGCTAAACGAATTGATTTCATTTCGATTAGTACAGTACAACGAATTACGCGGATAAACGAATTTAATCAACAAAAATCCTTGCTTATATTCAATCCTTGTTGGTAACGCGCCTTATGCCGTTGCATTAACCGATGATGAACTTTGGCACGTCCAAAGCGGCAAGCGGCCCGTTTGTAGTAGGCGATTTATCGCCTTAATTTGGAATGGGTTTCTAAACGTCCAAAGCTTCAGCTTTGGACTCCATGAGAAAGATATTCACTCTACCTCACTCAAAGATTAACGTCATAATATCTCCCCAAGCTCTCCCGCAACCAACAGCACTGGTGGCACTAGATCGAACTGAGATAGTGTGAGTCCCCGCTGAAAGTGTGCCGCCCCAGTGAAGATGTAAATCTTGCCAATTTACAGAAGCACTATCTGTAAGAGCATGGTTTTTAGCGTGCCCATCCACATACAAAATGATATCCATTCTTCCCCCGTAGGCAGATATAGCGTTAGCAAACGTAGCTATGCTCGCCGTGTTTGCTAGGGTAAATGTCTGTTTCCATAAATCGGTGTTTGCAGACGCGGATGGAGGACATCCACTGCGTGTGTCAGGAGTATAAATGACTCTTGGTGAACGAGTCTGCTTGCGACTATCAGAAAAGATAACGCCATTAGCTGATCCTGTTATCTTAAGATTACCCGAAACATCTAACTTCGCTCCCGGCGTCGTTGTGCCGATGCCGACGTTGCCATTGTTTGCGACATACACTCCCTCATTGTCACCGTCTCCCGATAGCCAGTGGCCGTTGAGTTTGAGGTTGGCCTTGGCCGTGAATTGGCCGGTGGTGATTTTGTTGGCGCTCAAATTCGGTATCCGCGCTGCATTCAATGTACCGTGGGAGAGGTTGTTCGCATTTAGATTGGTCAACTTGGCGCCGTCGCCTTCAAAAGTGTTGGCCGTCACTTGTCCTTTGACTTCTAACTTGGCCGGTTGTTTGTCTGTGCCAACTACTTTGACGTTGTCGGCGACGAGATGAGTTAATTTGGCATCATGGCCCTCAAAAGTGTTGGCCGTCACTTGTCCGTTGACTTCTAACTTGGCCGGTTGTTTGTCTGTGCCAACCACTTTGACGTTGTCGGCGACGAGATGAGTTAATTTGGCATCATGGCCCTCAAAAGTGTTGGCCGTCACTTGTCCTTTGACTTCTAACTTGGCCGGTTGTTTGTCTGTGCCAACCACTTTGACGTTGTCGGCGACGAGATGAGTTAATTTGGCATCTTGGCCCTCAAAAGTGTTGGCCGTCACTTGTCCGTTGACTTCTAACTTGGCCGGTTGTTTGTCTGTGCCAACTACTTTGACGTTGTCGGCCGTGACTTGCTCCAGTTTGATGTCGCCCTTGATATGTTCAATGGCGTCGATAACCACTTCTTGTTTGGGCAATGGGTGGGAGCGTTCCAAGGCTTGGCGTCTGTCTTTGGGAATCCCTGCCTGTTGCGGATATGGGTGGGCGTATTCTATGGCTTGGAGTCTCTTTTGTTGGGCTTGGAGTTTGTGTTGTTGGGCTTGGAGCTCCTCTTGTTGTTCTTCAAGCGTGCGTTGTAATGCGCCCATTTGCCGTTGCATTTTCATTAGCTGCGCGGCAAGGCATTCGACGGTGGGTGTTATGCAGTCGTCGGCGTTGGAGGCCGGTGGCGAGAGCGTTAGTATCGCCGCGCTGAGGCAGACTGCGGTGAGTGTGGGTGTTAGTGGTGTTGGCATTAGTTAATAACTCCTTAGGCTTAGATTATAATGGGTGAGTACAACGGATTACGCGGATTAGTACAACGGATTACGGGCCGATAAACGGATTTAATTGAATCATTTAGTACAACGAATTACGCGGATAAACGAATTGATTTCATTTCGATTAGTACAACGGATTACGGGCCGATAAACGAATTTAGTTAGTTATATTAGTACAACGAATTACGCGGATAAACGAATTTAGTTAGTTATATTAGTACAACGAATTACGCGGATAAACGAATTTAGTTAGTTATATTAGTACAACGAATTGCGCGGATAAACGAATTTAGTTAGTTATATTAGTACAACGAATTACGCGGATAAACGAATTTAATATACAAAAATCCTTGCTTATATTCAATCCTTGTAGCCGTTGTTAGAAATAAGTGCCATTAGGTTCTAAGTCAAGCCTTATCAGATACCGTTTTTAAAACTTGCTGAAGGTGTTGACTGGTTTTTTGTATAGAAAAATCAGGGCCTTGTAAAACATGATGATTGATTTCATCATTCTGCATCCAGATGAGATGTGCATATTGTTCCCGAACTACACAAGTCACTCGCGCCGGTTCGAGAAAAAATTCGAGTACCAATCCGCTATCTTCAAGAACGTCTATAGACAATTGGTATTTATTAATATCGGGCAGTAAAATAATAATAGAAATCGCCTCAATGGCTAAACTGAGCGGTATGACGGCATCCGTATCCGAAACTGAGCGAAAGACTTCTTTTATAGAGGGCGCGTTAGCTGTGAGTGGCACCGAATGAGTTATTATATGAATTAATAACTGGTAAAGCGGATGATTTTCTGGGGTTGACTGAGTTTTCCTTAGTTCCGTTATCGGTGTTTTAACATGCTGAGTGGAAAATTCTTCATCAGTTGGTTGAATATCAACAGGTTGAGTGACTTTTTTGGGCGATTCACGGCGCGGCAACTGAGTAGCTTGACGCCGCTTCTGCCGAGTTTTAGAAACCAATTGTTCCCATTCAAATGGATTTAATTGCTCTACCGCGCTTAATAAATCATCAAAGGACAATTGAGCTTGAATTTGAATTGTTGGCATTTTCTATTTTTCAAAGGTGTGTTAATTATTTATTTATAGTTTACAATTTTTTTCGGGAATGACAAAGGGTTTATCGCCTCGCCCCCGTTTCCGTTTGTAGTAGGCGATTTATCGCCTTAATTTTCCATATTTATCGTTCAAATAACGAGTTTGTACTGAACAAACTGCTAGGGGTGAGTTGTTATTAGCAGTTGACTTATTTATAAAATCATATCTACTTAATAACTTAATAAGTTTTCTGGGTGTCAGACATTTTCGGAATAGTTCTAATTGTGATCCGTCTGTGCTAATTTTAGGTTTAAAACTATTCCATTGTCTGGATAACACGAGTCTAATAATTGGTGTTCGTTCTTTAACAATTTAGCGGTGGTTAAGACAATTAAAGTCAAAACCACCATCACATAACCATCTCACCAAAACTGAGACAGCTATGCGTTTAATTAAATCGTCCGGCGTCAGGCATCCGGAGTCCAAGATTTATCTTGGACGTCTATAGCATTTTCCGATTTGATTAAATACAAAAAAGACTAAACCCAGGTTATTTCTCCATTCAACCCCTATCGGGGTTGGGGCCTTCCTCGGGCTTTCCCCAGGTTTATCTCGCGTAGCGAGTTACTGCGTTTTCTTAAGGCTATTATCTCGCGTAGCGAATTACTGCGTTTCATATTCAACCCCTACGGGGTTGGATAATTATGTGATTAATTTGTTGTATTTCACTCAATCGGGAAATGCTATAGACGTCCAAGATAAATCTTGGACTCCGGATGTCTTAAGGACTCCGGAGGTATTTAGACGTCCAAGATAAATCTTGGACTCCGGAGGTATTTAGATGTTCTAGACGTCCAAGATAAATCTTGGACTCCGGACGAAATCTAGGAGTCTAGGGTTCGGTTTATTTTTAGAAAGAGGAGATGGCCTTTGAATTGTGTGTTGGTGTTGAGGCAAATTTTGTTGGTTTGAAGTTTTAGTCGCGCACACCAGTGTTGGTCATTTTCCCAGAAGTTGAGGCGTTTGTCAAAAAAGCTGCCTTTGTGGCAGTTTTGGTTGGTGATTTCCCAACGCATTGGTTGGTTGGGTTGTTGTTGTTTTGATATGGCGAGTAGCCATTGTTGTGGGGAGTCTTCGGGTATTGTTATTTGCCATTGATTGTGGTTGATGGCTTGGCAATGGATTGTGGTTGGTTCGGGTAGTCTATATTCGGTTCCTTGGGTGTCGGTTAGGATAAAGTGGTCTAGGCGGGTTTTGATTCTTTGCCAGCATGCTTGTAGTTTTTCTATGCAGTTCCCAAATTCCCACGGAATATAGCCAGATATGCTGAGGTTTGAGACTTGGTTTTGGTAGTTTTTATCGTTGGCGAGGGTGGGGTTATTTAGGAGTGCTGTTAGGCAGCGACAGTGTGTTCGCCAGAGTTCTAGGGGGGTTAGGGTTTGCCATAAGGTTTGTTGGCCGAGTTCGAGTGCGAGTCCTTGGATTGGGGTGTCGTAATTAATTAAGGTGGTGACTTGTGCCATGATGGCGGCCATGCGTTTGTGTAGGATGTCACTGGTGGCTAAATTGACGACGGGGGGTGCATAGTGTTGGTCCCATTGGTTGTTGAGGTAACGGCCTAGTGGGAGGCCGTTGCCTGGTTTGACGATGTTGTTAATGCCGGTTTCCCATGCCATCCATTGTAGTTGGATTCCGTAGAGTAGTTGTTGTTGTTGGAAGGCTTGGGGTAAGCGGTAGTGTTCGGCGTTGGCGATGGCGAATAGGCCATTGTTGGTGGCCGTGTTGTCGTTGTTGGGGATGGCGGCTTCGTTACTTATCATTAATTTGCCGGTTGTGGTGACGGCCATCAGTTGGGTGAGAGTGGGGTTGTTTTGTTGAATGTCAAGGCCTTGGTAGGGGTGACATAAACCAAACACTTGGGCGTTCCAGACGATGTTGCCGTAGAGTCGCGCTAGGTGAGCTAGGATAAGTTCGTGTTGCACCATATTTTTGTCATCTAAAGTGGCGCCATTGGCCCAATTTTGAAATGGGGTTAGGAGGTGGAATAGTGGGTGTTCGTTGGTTGTCATGGTAGTTTAGTTTAATGAAAAATGAAAAATGAATTAACTATTTGTAAGTTTATGATTTTGCAGTTAATTTAAGGATTGCTAGGGTGAACATGCTAGGGCGAACATTAGAGAGAACCCCTACAGTCATTACTCATCGTTATACATAACTCTTTTGGATACGGGGTGCATTCTCAAAAGTACAACGGATACTCGAAATAAACGGATATTTCTAATGGTTCCCCAACGTGGGGCTGCCCGTTTACAATAATTTAATTAATTATGTCTAAGGATAACCAGTCATTATGGTGGGCAAGAACCTTGCCCACCCTGCCGATGATGGTGGGCGACAACGTTGAGTGGTACAACGTTTTTCGGCTTAGCTTTGAAGTACGTTCCGTGTAATGCCATTATCCCGAGGTTTAGTTCTGAACCCAAATTTTGCTGTCATAGTAGCCGTCGTTGTAGCCTTTGCAATAACGATGAGGACAGGAGTCTTGTATCGCTTTTTGTTTTTTGCCGTAGCCGTCTTGGTAGCCGTCTTGGTAGCCGTAACAATAAGAGTTACTACAGGGTTTAGGTTGAGCCATGTCGGCGATTTTCTTTTTAGCAGACTTGTAATGTTTTTGTTTCAAGGCGTGTGAAACGTCACTAATCACTTCGTTTAGTTTGGTTATCGTTCGGCTTTTCTGTCGAACCTCTATGCCTTTATTAGCCAACTGGCGTGTTTGTGTGGCTATTGTGCCTTTGTGCTGTTTAACGGTGCCTTCAAGTTCGGCCACTTTGGCCGTTTTCTGTTTAACGGTGCCTTCAAGTTGGGCCACTTTGGCCGTTTTCTGTTTAACGATGTCTTCGAGTTGGGCCACTTTGGCCGTTTTCTGTTTAACGAAGTCTTCGAGTTGGGCCACTTTGGCCGTTTTCTGTTTAACGATGTCTTCGAGTTGGGCCACTTTGGCCGTTTTCTGTTTAACGATGCCTTCAAGTTGGGCCACTTTGGCCGTTTTCAGTTTAACGGTGTCTTCAAGTTGGGCCACTTTGGCCGTTTTCAGTTTAACGGTGTCTTCAAGTTGGGCCACTTTGGCCGTTTTCTGTTTAACGATGCCTTCAAGTTCGGCCACCTTGTCCGTTTTCAGTTTAACGGTGTCTTCAAGTTGGGCCACTTTGTCCGTTTTCAGTTTAACGGTGTCTTCAAGTTCGGCCACCTTGTCCGTTTTCAGTTTAACGATGCCTTCAAGTTGGGCCACTTTGGCCGTTTTCAGTTTAACGGTGTCTTCGAGTTGGGCCACTTTGGCCGTTTTCTGTTTAACGATGTCTTCGAGTTGGGCCACTTTGGCCGTTTTCTGTTTAACGGTGCCTTTAAGTTCGGCCACTTCGGCAGTTTTCTGAGTCAAGTCGCTTGTCAGTTGAGCTATCGTGCCTTTGTGCTGTTTAACGGTGTCTTTAAGTTCGGCCACTTCGGCCTTTTCCTGACTCAAGTCGCTTGTCAGTTGAGTTATCGTGCCTTCGCGCTGGTTTAGCGTGTTTTCAAGTTCGGCCACTTTGGCCGTTTCCTGAGTCAAGTAGGTGTCCTTTTTCTTGGACAGTTCGCCAAACTGTTTACCTAACTCTGCTATCGTTGCCGCATTTAACGCTTTGTTATAGTCCTGTTTTTTGGTTTGATAAGCCCCACGAAATGCGTTTTGAAATTCATCAACAAGCTGGTTATTTTCGCTCGGCTTGTTTTTGACGGCCGCCGATAAGTTGTTTATTTCTTCAGCTTGAGTTTTCGCCACTTGTCCAAGCATTTTACCCAATTGCTTTGGATCGGTTTCATTGGCAACGTTTTCTTGATTAGGAAGAGTAAAGGTAGAGGTAAAACCGCTCTTTACCAGCGACAACGTGTCTGGTTGTTTATTTCCATCGCCGCCGCGACCAAAAAAAGTGCCGCCATAGAATGCCAACAGAGCGGTGATAACGATTAGCAAAGTCGATATTCCCATCCAAATGAAAGCGCGCCGTCCAAAAAAATCCGCCCTGTTGGTGTTGCTATCGTCCGGTTTATAAACAATGTTTACGAACTGTTGTGGTAACTCGGAATCGGAAACTTGCCGCTGTGCCACAGTTTTTTTAGTAAGAGGCTTCGCTTCGTCTTTCGATTGGTTGATGACTTGGTTCTTATTATCGCCATAAATAATAGTTGCGCCCGGTTGTGGTAACTCGGAAACTTGCCGTTGTGCCACAATTTCAGTAAGAGGCCTCGCTTCGATTTTCTCTTTCAATTGGTTGATGATTCGGTTCTTGTCTTCAGGTACTTGTTTCTTGGCGTTTGTGTTGGGGGTGTTTGGGATATAGCTGTGACGCAACTTGTCCACTTCTGAGGAATTGCGTTGAGCCAGTGCCGAAAATAACGGCTTCACATAGTTTTGCATTACCGCCGTTAATTCGTTAGGCGGATTTGAGTGAATTTTTTTAACGGCCTTATTTAACGCGTTATTAAATTGGGGGCCATACTGACAGATTGACCAACACAGGTTTGTCCATAAACCCGCGGGCAAACATAAGTATAATGTTTCTAATAGTTTGGCACTGCTGGATTGGTGCAAAAAGTCTTCCGCGGCGTTTGCGGCGTTGCCGATGGGAGAAAAACACAGCGGCGGTACTTTGGCAGGTTGGGCAATACAGGCCGCTAGATAGGCTTGCACATTCTCCAAGTCGGAACCGGCGGCCGATTGAATGAGATCGAGTTGCGGTGTTTGTTTAGTGGCAACGGGTTGGAAGTCGCCATAGGTATTATTAATAACGGTAATAGACTCATAGCCTTCAACGGCTTTTCGTTTCTTGTCGGGTGGCGCGTTGTGAGGAAACGTTGAGTCCAGTATGTCTGGTGTTAAAAGGGTACGCAGCAGTGCGATTGGGTTGAGCGGGTGGGTGCGATAATCTTGTTCGGACAGGATAAGTATATATTGGTATAGCGCATTTCGAGATCGTTGGATTGTATCGGGGCGATTTAGTAGTAACGCACAGGCAATGGCGTTATGATCATTGGGTTGGTTTGGAGAGGTGTCGGGCCGCCAAAAGGCGAGCCCGGCGTCGGCCGGCGTGCCGTCGGCTTGCTTTGGAAATAGGTTACGCGCGGCCTGGGCGAGTTCGTCTAGATATGGTTTGGCGTTTAGTAGGTTTTCTGTACACCATTGTGGGCGGCCGGCTGAGACGGTTAAGAATAGGCGGGCTTGGGGCATGTGTTTGAGTCCTTGGGTGAGTACAGCGAATGACGTGGAGTGAGTACAGCGAATTACGCGGATAAACGAATTGTACAGCGACATAAGCGCGGAGTGAGTACAGCGAATGACGTGGAGTGAGTACAGCGAATTACGCGCCTTGAGTACAGCGAATTACGCGGATAAACGAATTGTACAGCGACATAAGCGCTGAGTGAGTACAACGAATTACGCGGATAAACGAATTGTACAGCGACATAAGCGCTGAGTGAGTACAGCGAATGACGTGGAGTGAGTACAGCGAATGACGTGGAGTGAGTACAATGACACAAGCGTGGATAAACGAATTGTACGTGGCGGAACGCCAATTATCCTTGAGTACAGCCGCAGTGGCGTGGCGTTGTACTCACGGAGCACATTCGTTGTACTCAGCGTCATTCGTTGTACTCACTGAGCCAAATTCGCTGTACTCACCATTCGTTTATCCGCGTAATTCGCTGTACTCACTCCGCGTAATTGACTGTACTCACCATTCGTTTATCCGCGTAATTCGCTGTACTCACTCCGCGTCATCCGTTGTACTCTACCTCTTATCACAATTGCTCTTCTGAATACTCGGAAAGAGCGAACCGAGTTCGCCAAGATAAACTTCAAAGAATGGGCGCACTTCCACATTAAGGAGCTTGTCATCCCAACAAATGTTATTGACAAATTCAATCGGCGCTTTATAAGAAGCCTCGTATTTGACGTTATCGGCCGAATCAACCGCCGAGAATTTAAAATAGCGCCTCTTTTTGGGTTGCCACCTAATGTCGTCACCGCTGTGAATTTCATCGCCGCCAAATAACACAATCAGTTTGGTATCCAGCCCAATAAAGGCCGGCGGTATCTCACCATGCTTAAACTTAAGCGGCATCCCGTTGTTATTCCAGTCGCTTATTTGGCGCGTGGCGCTGTGCAATTTGTCTTTGAGACAAACCAGTTTTTTATACTGAGGTTGTTGGGGTAGAGCGCCTTGTATAACCTTAACTTTCTCTTGTACTGTTTGCAAAGAAACTTGCTGAGAAAAATCAAGCGTATCTTGGCAGTTGTTCTTATTAGGCAAGCAGCAGTCCAGTTGGTAATGAAAATCAGGCTCCAACCGAGTTCTCAATTCGGCATACTTTGTTTTCAGCGCCAACCACTGTAGCACCTCGGAAATAGCCCGTTGCAACTGTTCTTGGATTTGACGAATCTCATCATCACTGATTTTTAATTCTCTTACGTTGGCGTGCAGTTTGTCCAACGCGTGTTTGATTTTAGCTTCGTCTGATAGCACATCATCTAGCTGAGCTTTTAAGTCGGTTAACTGTTGCCAATATGTTTGCAGTTGGAGCAGTTGAGAGCGATGTTGTATTCCGCCGCTGCCTAATATCGAGGCCCACCATTGAGTATACCCGTTTTTCCAAGTGTCTATGTCATTGATAATATTGGCATCTTTTAAGGCCGGGCCGATGTTTTTATTGAAGGTTTGGATAGGCCAACTTATCAAAACTAATACTAGGAGTATCAGAAAATGCTTGAGCAGCCCAAGCCGATTGATTTTGTGGCGCACAATTTGGCGCAGACACCATTCTACCGGGCCTTCAATGCCTTGCGGACGAATTTCCCGCGGGGGGCGCATTCTATGCGTTTCGTCATCCCAAGCCACATCGCCAATTGCTGAAACGAAAAAGACTTGATAGTCGCCCTTAATTTTACTTAAGTCCGCGAAGAAATGTTGATAGGTTTCAAACAGTTGCTGTAGGATGGGCGGCCAGCGATCATCATGATTTTTCCAAAACTCGCTTAGGGCTTGTGCGAGTTTTTGGACATTGCCGCCCTTAATCTTTTGGTATCCTTGCAAGTGATCGGGCACTAAAACGGTAGGGCGTGGGCTTGTTTGTCGAAACGGCGATAATTTGTCGGCCTTTGTTATCACCACTGCAATATTGGTAAATCGCTTTTTATCCAATCGATCGCCAATGTAATTCATCAGCGCAACGGCACGATCGTTGGCGTCTTGTTTATACAGTTTCATCAGTTCGTCTACGGTGGTGTCCAGGTTGTTGTCGTCGGCGTGTTGCATAAACCCGCTGATAACGTCCTTCATTCTGGAGAAACTGGCACCGCCTTGTTCTGGTAATAACTTGATTTGCAATTCATCACAGTGTTGCGCGATAAAAGCCGCTTGATTTTGTTCAAAGTCTTCCTGATTTTGGGCAACCGTTGACAGTAGGGCTTTTAATTTGACGGCCAATGCCACAAAATCAAAGTCATCGGGTTCAATCAGAAATAAGAGCGCGTCTGTTTTGTCCAAAAACGCTTCGACTTTTTTAACGACTTCGGCATATGCTTGTGGATTAACGGTAAATACTTCTCCGGGCGGATCGATGAAATCAACTTTTCTGGTTTGTGAGCAAAAAAAGCGAGATGGATCTAGCGTGATTTTAAAATCAAATCGCGTGGTGTCTTCTGTTCCTTGCAAAAACTGTCGCTCGACACCCGTCATCCAGTTCCATTTAGCCTGAAAGTATTGCTGCGATTTGCCAGCCATCATTGTCATCTTTTGGCACTTTTTGAGTACGCCGCATATTCCATAGAGGATGGTGAGGTAAACGGTTTTGCCGATACTGGGATAGCCTACAATACCAATTCGGCTTGGATTGAGGCCGAAAAGTTCTTTGATCCATTGTGCGGTTTTTCTAAGAAAGTTCATTGAGTTGTCTCGAAATATAAATAAATAGTATAACGGATTAGGGAATAAACGGATACTTAATAATTAATGATTAATAATTAATTGTTAATTCTTAATTTATGGCCCTCAAAATCGATAGCCCAGTAATTATTAATTGTTAATTGTTAATTTATGGCCCCCAAAATCGGTAGCCCAAATAGCCGACAAAAAATAGGTGAATAGTAGGGACATGCGTATCATGAGTCTGCCAAACTTACGTTTGGAGGACTGCCAAGATAAATCTTGGACTCCTGCCAAACTAAAGTTTGGACTCCTGATAAATCTTGGACTCCTGCCAAACTAAAGTTTGGACTCCTGATAAATCTTGGACTCCCCTCAAGTTTTGGGCGTTATTATGTCTATTGACAAAAACTGACTCAAGCAATTCGACAAGCAGGCCCTCAAAATGGCTTAATTAATCAAAGCGATACAGCCATCAAGTGTCATCAATTCCACAACCTGGCCCTAAAAACGGCTTTGAACACAATGAGAAATCCGATTTTTCCAAAAAATCCGATTTCTTTAATGAATCCTAATCGTTTGTAGTCGAATTATTAGGATTAATTATTTGTAATTCTGGTAGTGACAAATTGAATACACTATCACGAGAAACTAATACCAAATGATATTCTATTGCTGTGGCAGCAATAATAGCATCTGGCAATTTTAGTTTTTTAGTCATGCGGCGCAGTTGAATTACTCTGTTTACCACTACCTCGTCACAAGGGAGAATTTCCACCTGTGATAAAAATCTGTTGATTATGGCTTCTTCGTCAGGACTGATATCGGGATAACCCAACAATTCCATACGGGTAATTTCACTGACAAAACGTGGCTTATCCTTCATCTCGGTTTGAAATACCGCTTTTATTTTCTCTTCTCCTTTGAGAAAATCTAGCACCGCGTTGGTATCTAATAAAAAACTATCCATCCCATTCTTGCCTCATTTGTCTTTGCAATTGGACCGAATCACCACTAAAACGGGGTGAATTTTTAAGCGTCCCTGCTAATTTAAGCAGGGCTTCATCTTTGGAAATTTTTGGCGCTTTTAATGAAGGATGAATGACTAATACCACTTCTGCTTGCCCGACTGGGATATGGTTAGGTAACGTAAAACTAATTGTGTGATTTTTGGGAATATGTAAAGTTCTTGCAATTGTTTCCATGTTATTACCTTTTTTAAATAATTTATGGCCCTCAAATTTAGAAGTCCAAGATAAATCTTGGACTCCTGCCAAACGTTAGTTTGGACGACTGCCAAAATAAATTTGTTAGTGGTTTTTTTTCAAGTCCGTCAGTAATTCGTTATTCTGTTGTTGGAGCGTTTGAGTGTGTTCAATATAGGTAAAAGAGTGAGTCCCCAAAAGTCCAATGGCGATTACCCATAAGACTAACACTAGGGCCGCCCACCCATATTTGAGTAGCGGTACTCGCCTTTGTCGGTTTCCAAATGTGGCGCGTCCAATTTGTGATGCGCCGCGCGGTTGAATTTGTTCCCACAATATTTTGACTAAGTCATCATCTGGTTTGGCAAAACTTTTCGACAGGCCTTCTGGGATTTCTTCGAGGGTTCTTTTGTCAGACACGCGTTGCTCATAGTAGCGTTTTAGTAATGCCAAGCCTTGGCGGTGGCCTTCGACGATTGTGCGGTTAATGGCGTCCCAAGTATATCCCATGCCTTCCAGGACATTTGGTGCAGCCTGATTGTCTTGGGGCCGGTTTAATTCAGTTAATAAGCGTAGCGTCACCAAGAACATTAGTTTCCTAAGTGGCGTGTATGGTTTGATTTGGGCGGCATTGGCATCAAAAAGTTTGGGTATGTAATGATTAACCAAAACTTCGTTGTGGGTCATTTGATGCAAGTCAAGTGCTTGGAGCAGAGTTGAAAGTGTGTCACCGCCTTCATGCACACGGATGCCTTGATCAAGTTGAACCGCCAAAGGCGGAAAAATCAGATTGGCTAATAGGCTAGGTTGCTTATTGGGTTGACTAGCCACATCTTCTTGATAGATTGCCAATAGTGCCTGATCCAGTGATTTTACCGATACCTTAAGATCGGTGGCGTTTTGGATTTGATAAAAAGTCTGGCCTAATTCGTTAATGAGGGCCTCGATTTTGTTTGGATCAACATTATCCCAAGCCGCATTTAAGACGTTTTGATAGGCCGATTTAAAACGCATGTTTTGCTCCTCTCGTTTGTACGTTTGTACGTTTGTACGTTTGTACGTTTGTACGTTTGTAGTAGGCGATTTATCGCCTCACGCAATTAACTATAGATATTCAGAAAAATAATTTCAAAAAAGCCAATAGTGAATAAATAAATGTCCAAGATAAATCTTGGACTCCGGACGAAATCTTGTAGGGATAATTAACAATTAATTATTAATTATTTTGGACTCAGGACAAATAGACGTCCAAGATAAATCTTGGACTCCGGACGAAATCTTGGACTCAGGACAAATAGACGTCCAAGATAAATCTTGGACTCCGGATGAAATCTTGTAGGGATAATTAACAATTAATCATTAATCATTAATCATTAATTATTAATCCGGGCTTGTGTACACAGCCTTGCTTTTATTTCGTGTGCGCGTTTTCTTTCTTGGTATGCGCGTTGTCTTGTCTGTTGAACATCATCGTCAGTGCGTCGCTTGCGCTGATAGTCTATCCATTGTTTGCGGATTTTCAGCAGCATTCTATAGCTTTGTGATGTCCAACCGGGCGCTTTTTTGGCGTTTTCTGAATTCAAGCGCCGCAAAAAGTTTTTGGCGGTGTTGTTGTCAGCGTTGCCATATTGGGCCGGTTCAAAGACGGAATAGGGATATTTGTCTTTGTTGTTGTGCCATTTTTTAAGGGCCGGATAGTTGGCATCGTCGGTTTTTTGCCCGGTTTCAATAGCGAATTTCTCCGATTTTTGCCCTGTTTTAAAACCGAGTGTTTTCAGTTGATGCCATCTTTTATCTAATTCGTTGATGTATTGCTCAAGGTTGGGGTTTTGCTTAATCCAATCCTGTTCTGTTTGGGTGAAGGTTAGTAAGTTATCGGGTTTGAGGGTGCCGGCTTGGCTGCGTTTTTTAGCCGTGTTCAGTGCTTTTCCCGTTAAACCTTGGGGACAAGCTTGATGGGCCTTTCCACCGGTGCCGGGTTTACCGGGTTTTCCGTTGATACCGCTGTGCAGATTGAGTCGTAAGCACAGTGAATTGAGTTTTTTTATTTGGATATTAATATTGCCACCGGCCCCGCCTTGTCCGCCTTTGCCAGCGTTGCCGCCTTGCCCCGTCGGTATTGGGCAATGCCATTGGCGCTCGGCGCATGTCTTGGGAGCGCAATGGGTGTACACCAGTTTGGTGCGGCTAATCTTTTCGCACTTTTCTGTTATCCTAATGCAGTCATAACTGGCCGCGCCTGTGGCGCCGTTGCCGCCGTTACCGCCGTGCCCTCCATTTTGGCCTTGGTTGTTAATGGTTAACTTTCCGTAGGCCTCAACGGCTTCAATGGTGACTTGCCCGGCGTTGAGTCCGCGTTTTGCCGTTTTGCCGTGTTCGCCGCGTTCGCCGGTGCCCATAAAGCCGGCGCTGCCGTCATTGCCTTTATGGGCGGGTTGTTCAAACGCGATTATTTTGGCACCGTTTTTAACGTCCAAGCGCCGCGCATAGAGGTGAAAGGGGTGTTCGCCGTGAATGATTTTGGTGTTGGCTTTTAATAACACGTCGGTATTGTTAAGATTGTTTTTGTGTTGGAGTTTTTTCCATAGCGGGTGGTTTGCGTCGATTGTCCCTGCGATGTCAAGTGCTAAGGTAATGTGATTGGTCAAAAAAAGGCTGATGAGTAGGGCGATTTTTGTAAGCGGTTGAATAGACATTAATTTTATCCGTTAGGGGTATTGGTTATTGGTTAATTGGTCATTGTTGGTTCGGTATTGAGGGATAAATTCATGAGGCGTGAAGTTTTATTTTATCATTCTTTGTTGGGAATTGGGTGAGAGTACAGCGACACAAGCGCATGAGTACAGAGTACAGCGAATTACGCGGAGTGAGTACAACGGATTACGTGGAGTGAGTACAACGGATGACGTGGAGTGAGTACAACGGATTACGTGGATAAACGGATTACGTCTAAGTACAGCGAATTACGCATGCTGAGTACAGCGAATTACGCGGATAAACGAATTAGTACTAAGGTAACTCACAAAAATTAATATACCCATTTTTTTTATAAAAAACTTCTACACGACACAGCAGCAAATTTTTCTGAGTGGGTAAATTTTTCTGAGTGGGTATTTTATTTATTTGGAGTTGCCTAATCCGTCAATCCGTTATACTAATCCGTCAATCCATTGTACTCACTAACAGAGGCAAAGCGATGAACACAATACGAACTGCCATGACGGCGCTTTTCAAACTTGGCTTATTACTCGCTCTCGTGATGATGTCTGGCATAGAGGCGATGGCGGGGGAATATACCATTACTCTTGAGTCACTCACGGTTTTTAAGGCGGATGAGTTCACTCGTAAGTGGTGGGATAGGGAAAACAAAATGTACAAGGGATATTGCGACAGCGAATTTGTGGTTAAAATCACGCAGCGTGGCAAGACTCTTTTTGAGGAAAAACCTGCGTGTAACAGAAAATGGCTAAGTGCAATACAGCCTGTTGTTATTCCAATAAATAAGGAAGTAACAGTGGATGCCAAAAATATTTTTGTGGAAATTTCGGAAAAAGATGACAGTTATAGCGACAGACTAAGCCCTAGTGAAGATTTTAAGTGTAACTCAAGTGATAAATTTAAAATTCACTTAGAATCACATACTGGAACACAACTGAGGCAAAAATTTACAGGTTTCTCTTATTATTATGATAAAGGGGTTTTTAGCTCTGAATTCAAATGTAATGAAAAAAATCCTATCGAAGTTGAACTTACGCTGCATATCAAACCAAAAACCCTTGAATTGCAGCAGAAGTTCATAAACCAAATTAAAACATACATTCCTCAACAGGAACAGGTAGGTTTTGTTAAAGAATATGTTCGTCCCCACACCTATAGCGAGAATATAAAGATTATCTTTAGTCACAGTCGCCAACCAATAATAACGGGAACGACGACAAAGCCAGCGTTTGTTTATAAACTTAAGGCTCATAAAATTGTGCCGCCCTACCTAACATGGACTAATAAATGGGCTAACTCAAAAAAAGGCCGTGTGTATTTCCGTTTTCCCAATGGAGAAAGAATTAAAATTCCCCAAGGGAATACGAGTATTGCACTCCCAATCCTAAAATGGCTAAACGTGAAAAAAGGCGACGGCCTACTTGTTTTTGCCACAAATGAAGTCAAAAGACTATTTAGACTTTCCGAGCTTGTCAAATACAACCAGAGCGAGGACATGAAATTGCAGTGAGCACCTACAAATCCGAAGAAATCCTATTTTTTGGAAAAATCGGATTTCTCACCTGGCTCAAGAAATCCGAAGAAATTCGAGTGATTTTTTGGAAAAATCCTGATTGTAACTTGTTGAAATGTATAACTTGTTGAATTTTATTGATTATATCAATACCATACTTATTAACATTCAACCCCTACGGGGTTGGCGCGTTGGGGGCACATTTTCCACAGGTTGCACCTGTGGCTATTTACATTCAACCCCTACGGGGTTGGCACTTTGATAAGGTATCAACAAAATCCGTTAAAATCAGGAAAACTCGGATTTCTCACTTTAACTGATAACTGACAACTGAGTAATAAATGATTTTTGAAGAAATCGTCCTACACAATTTTGGCATCTACAAAGGACACCACGTTCTTAACTTAACGCCACCCTCTCCCCAAAAAACCATCATATTATTGGGAGGACTCAATGGCAGTGGCAAAACCACCCTACTAAATGCCCTCCAACTCACACTCTACGGCAAATTTGCAAAATACTCCAACCGCGGCAACATTAACTATTATGACTATTTACGTCGAATGATTAATTACCATGTCGATCCCCAAAACGGTGCCGCCCTTGAACTGCAATTTAAACATTTCAGAGACGGCAAAGAAGAATCTATTCGTATCCAGCGTTCATGGTACCCAAACGGCAAAAACCTCAAAGAAACGGTAGAAGTACAACGCGATGGCATTTTAGATCCCGTCCTCACAGAACGCTGGTATGAATATGCTGAAGAATTTATACCCGCCCGAATCTCTAGCCTATTTTTTTTCGACGGCGAAAAAATTGAAGCCCTTGCCGACACCGACAAAGCCGCAGAACTGCTTAAAACAGGCATTCACGCTCTATTAGGCTTAGACTTAGTCGATCGCTTATCCACCGACTTATTAACAATAGAACGCAAACGCAAAACACAACTCCAATCACAACAAAATCGTGATCATATTACCGTCCTAGAAGAAGAATTTGAAGCGCTAGAAAAAAAAACCAAGGAAATGGCACAACAGAAAACAGAGACAGGGCAACGTTTAAAACAATCCCAAAAAGAGCAAGAAAGGCTCAAAGAAGAATATCGGCGTGAAGGCGGAGAACTCTTTGAACAAAGGGCAACTATTGAGACAGAACTTCAAGCAGCCCAACAAAAACTCTCTCAGATTGAAGAACAACAGCGCGAACTCGCTACCGGGATTGCGCCGTTGATTTTAATACCAGACTTACTCCGCGATACAAAAAAACAAACCATTCGAGAGCAAGAAGCCAAACGTAATCGGACACTTCACGAAGAACTTGAAAAACGCGACGCTATCTTAGTTAAGTTGTTAAAACAACACGCAACCAACAGTGCTGCGCTGAAAGCCATTAAAGCTTTCATCAAAGAAGACAAAATAAAACGCCAACAATCTATTGAAACAGAATGCTATCTCAACCTCAAGCTGGTCGCTTTTGCACCACTACAAGAGAGCTTTCTTAACCAAATACAAGCCTCGGCAAGCACACTCATAGCAACAGTCGAAGAAATCACCGACGAGATCAACAACTATGAACGAAAACTCGCCAGTATTCCTGATCCAGAACGTTTAGCGGGCATCACAACACAACTTGAGAACACGGAAAAGGAAATTAAACAAGCCAAATCACAGATTAATACATTAGAACAAGAACAGAAACGTCTTCGCCATCAAACCGATCGTAAAAAAACTGAACTGACTCAGGCTTACAAAACAGAAGCAGAACAAATCTTTGCCAATGAAACCACCAACCGTCTCCTCAAACAATCTGAGATAGTCCGCAGCACCCTAAAAAAATTTGGGTTTACGATGACAAAAAAGCATATTCGGCAACTCGAATCACTGATTTTAGATAGTTTTCAACAACTTATCAGAAAAGACAACTTTATTCGCCAAATCGAAATTGACCCGACTAGCTACGCACTGACACTCTACACACCCAATCATGACAAACTACTCCCCGAAACTCTCTCGGCGGGAGAAAGACAACTGCTGGCGGTTTCGATTTTATGGGGACTAAGCCGCGCCTCTGGGCGGCCCTTACCTGCAATCATTGACACACCGCTCAGTCGATTAGATGGCAAACATCGCCAAAATTTAGTTGACAACTATTTTCATCAAGCGAGCCATCAAGTGATCTTGTTATCAACCGATGAAGAGATTAACGAGAAATACCACCGCAACATTAAAGCAGCGATTGGGCGAGAATATCACATTTTCTACGACGATAAGAAACAATCATCCATCATCAAGCCTGGCTACTTTTTTTAAGGTAAAAACCCTCCAAGGTTTGGCAAACTTATCGAGCAAAGCTCTGAAACGCAATGGCATAACTTGGATTTCCTGGGGCGTTGCCCCAGGCTATATTAATATCGCCCCGTTGGGGCTTGATGGTAGTTACTTATAGCATTTCCCGATTTGGTTAAATACAAAAAAGGCCAAAACCTGGTTCTTTTCTATTATCTCGCGTAGCGAGTTACTACGTTTCACATTCAACCCCGGTAGGGGTTGAGCACCCTTTGCAAGTTCCTATTTTATAACGGAAAAACCATGACAATTGAAACTATTCGACTTTCTGAAAAAGCCAAAATATATTTGGTCATGCTAAAACGCAAAACGGGGATTATAAATTGGAATGTACTCTGTCGGTGGGCATTCTGCGTCTCATTAAACGATTCTTCAATTCCACCGACGGAAAAGCTGCAAACGGATAGCTCGATAGAAATGACATGGAAAGTATTTGGCGGAACACACGCTGATGTGTATTTTGCCCTGTTAGTACAACGTTGCAAACAAGATGGATTTGAACTATCACCCAAAATACTAAATGAACAATTCAAATTACACATTCACCGAGGCATCGCTTATTTAGCCAACAATCCCAAACTGACGAATATTTCAGCGCTACTTAAATTGACAACCGCTCAATCAGTTTTCAGTGAACAGGAGTCCAAACTTTAGTTTGGCTCACGCCAGCACACAATTTTTAATGAATGCTTGGTAAGGAGGTAACACTGATCATGGACTTCTCATGGATACTAACACCGTTTCGGCCATGCTCAGGCAAAACGAGAAGGTTTTGAAAACAGTGACACAAGTGATTTTTCTTCACGGAGGACTCTATGACAAAACACGCTGATATAACTGTCTATGATACAAACAACAATCTGCAATTAGTGGTAGAAGTCAAAAACCAGCCCGATGTTTCCGCACACTGGGCAACTCAAATGCGGCGTAACTTACTCAAACACGAATTCACACCCAATGCGCCTTACTTTTTACTCGTACTCCCAGAGAACTTTTATCTCTGGAAAAAGTTATTTAGACTACCTGATTTAGGGGCCATAAAATGTTACGTCGGCAAAAGTACAGCGAAGCGAAACTTTTGCCGACGTGAATGGTTTCAAATTAAGTTATGGCCCCCAATTGCGCCTCATTAGCCATACTTTTTATAGGTGAATTGCTGCGCGGATAAGCAAATTGACTTTGAGTTGGTTAATACTTAGTACAGCGTCGTTTTTAATCCTTTATTATATACAATCCTTGTAGTTGCTATAGTTCCAGAAGACTCACGATCTTTCACCTCAAGACGCTATAGTGTATGCTTCAGTTCTTGAGCATAAAGCTAAAAAACGAGAGACAAGCTGTTTTATCACTAACAATCCCAAGATTGAAAATGAACTTGCAACTTACAACTGTCGATTGTTGACTAAGTTCCGTCATGGCGTAGGCTATATTCGTAGCCGCCTATAAAAGACTGACTGTAGGAGTCCAAACTTTAGTTTGGCAGGACTCCAAACCTGAGTCAAAACTTTGCTCCAGTTTCGCGGAACTCGGCCTAAAGCTCGAACTATTGGCTTTTGCGTAATGGCATTGAAGGGTGTTTAGAGAGGGATTAGGGGTGTATGGTTCAACACCCCAGTTTGAAGGGATTAGGGGAGTATGGTTTAACTCCCCAGATCGAAGGGATTAGGGGAGTTTGGTTCAACTCCCGGGTTTGAAGGGATTAGGGGAGTATGGTTTAACTCCCCAGATCGAAGGAATTAGGGGTAGGGTGAGTAGAACGTAGTTCTCTTTGTTCATTTTTCATTTTTCATTTGATCGCGAGATATTCGCATTACCCATTACCGACTAGCGAGTTGTTCAAGATTAAAATCAGTGTTGCCGGCCTTGGCAATGGCCTCCTCAACACTACCCAGAAGCACAACATCAGTAATAATGTCAGGGCGGTAGAAATGCGCGCGCAACTGAGCCGCTGTGGCAGAATCAACCGCTTTATCCGCCCCACGAGTGAAGTACCAGTCCACCATATGAGCACCATTAAGCGAAGCGGTATAATGCCCCGTCGGCGTCCAAGCAACCCATTCGCCGTCAGCGCCATAAAACAAGGTAAGCAAGTTTTCGCGGCTTTCCACATTCCACACGCGCACAGTTTGGTCAGCACTGCCGGAAATCAACAGGCGGCCATCGGGAGAAACCACCACCGCCATAACCTCCATCGTATGGCCCACATAGTCGCCCAATTTCTTACCCTCGCGGTTGTAAGCACTAAGAACACCGTTCATTCCACCGCTGATGATGCGCTGGCCGTCGGGCGTGAAGGTATAGGCATTGTGGACATAGCCCGAAGTAGCACTTCGCTCAATGTTGGCGACGGTACGGCCTTGGTGACGGATTTCAAGAATGGATTGATACCAACGGCCCGCGCCATGTTGAATGCCTAGCGACCAATTATTCCATTTATCCTGAGCGCGAAGGAAATTCTCCTCTACTCCCTTCTGTGTGGAAAGCTGGGAAGGCTGCGAAATGGCCGGGTTAATGCTTGCGCCCCGCGACCGGGCCGAGCCAGTCCCCGCCTTTACCAAAACCGGCTTAGGCGTAGCTTCCATGTCAGTCTTTTGCAAAGAACCCGTCCCACCGTTTTCCAAAAGGGCTTTGGGCGCACCAAGAGGCCGATCAGACGTAGGAAAAGCGAAACTATATTCTAACGGGCCACGTTGATTTTGATTAATGCTTTGATTATCCAAGCTTTTTCCCCAAGCCAACGCCTTGCCATCCTTCGAGATGCCCACCGAAAAAGTTTTCCCACCAAGCCCACGGAGGCGCTTAAGCAACTTACCTTCGCGCAACGACCAGAGATGAATTTCGTTACTCTCGCCGCCACTTGTCGCCACCCATTGCCCATCTGGACTGACGACAGTCGTCTGCACAATATTATCATGACCTTGGTAAGTCACAACTTTCTTGCCAGACGGATAAGACCAAACATGGCAGTAACTATCAAGCCCATCGGCCGTACACGAGACCAGATAACGCCCATCCGGGCTAAAGGCGAGACGATTGGCATTCACTTCACTGTTCGCCAATATTTTGATATAGTCTCCCGTTTGACCATCCCACAAGTGAATAGAGTCTTCCCAACTACTAGAGACAATAGTGCCGTCTCGAGGAGAGATAGCCATCGCTACCACCTCATCGGTATGGCCTTCCAGCGTAGCAACCAGTTCCCCGTCCTGTACCTGCCACAGGCGCAAAGTTTGGTCAGAACTGCCCGTCACGACACGCTGATTATCTTTTGTGATAGCGGCGGCATAGATGTGGCCGGTATGTCCACTCAAAGTGTGCAACCGCTGCTGACTAGTCACATCCCACAGGATAGCCGTTTCATCAAAGCCACCCGACACGAGTAAACTGCTATCATGAGAAAAACCCAAGGCCAGCACAGCACCCCTATGGCCCTTAAGCTGAGCCTTCAACTGACCGTTAACAAAGTCATAAAGGCGAATAGCCGTTTTTTCGTCACCGCTGCCATCGAATAATCCGCCCACCGCCAACCACTGTCCGTCTGGAGACAACGCCATTGCCAAAATCTTGCCCTCACTCCCCGCGCCGAGTGACTCGCGCAGAATACGCACCGAGCGCCCGGTCTCCAACTCCCAGACACGGATAAGTTTATTTTCTCCGGCAGAAATTAAATAACGTCCATCGGGCGTAAAGGCCATATCCATAATTAGCCCCTTATGGCCACCTGTATCTATTTGCAAGACAGGCGGACTTGAAGAATTTGAAGGCGCCGGCGTTTGTGCCTCGCCAAATGTCGGCCCAGTTGCGACCATCTGAGGAACCTTCGGCTGCACACAAGCCATCAATGAGAGAACGATAGTTAACAGTATAATAGTGCGTAATAAGTTCATGATAATTATTCCTTGTTGATTTTTCTTATTAATAAATATAGCAGAGCAAAATTATTGCCAACAATAAAATCAAGAGAATTTTCCTTGTTGACTTTCTTACTACTAAATATAGCAGCAAAAAGATTGCCAACAATAAAATCAAGAGAATTTTTGTTGTTGACTTTCTTATTACTAACTATAGCAGCAAAAAGATTGCCAACAATAAAAACCATAGATACAAAACAGTTACTTGACTTTTCACGCACTATCTGCTTACCGACGAAATCCAGCGCTGGAGTCCAAAGCTTCAGCTTTGGACTAAATCATTACAATTAATACGTCAATAACCCTTATTTGTGGGCCATCAACTGAAATGAACAGTTCGTTTGTAGTAGGCGATTTATCGCCTCAGTTGCTAAAGCAACTACTACAAACAGTTGCTAAAGCAACTACTACAAACAGTTGCTAAAGCAACTACTACAAACAGTTGCTAAAGCAACTACTACAAACAGTTGCAACGACTACAAACTAAAATAGATAAAGTTATTGAGTGATTGATAAGGAACAATGACATGCACAATTTTGAGAATTTCAAAGGCTTTGCAAAAGCCGAGCTTGAGTTATCCAAACCGTTTACGATACTTATTGGGCCTAATGGGGCCGGCAAAAGCAATGTGATTGAAGCGATTGAATTACTGTCGTTTATCGCTTATGGTGGCCCGTTGCATGAGATTACCGATCTGGGTAGAGGGAATTATGGCCTACAAATTCGCGGTAGTTTGTCAGCGTGCCCTCGTTTTGGTAAAAATGCTTTTTGTTTGCGTTTTTCGGATGAGTTTAGAAATAAACCCTTTTCCTATTTAGTGGAAGTGCAAACCGAACCTAGTCCGTTGATAAACCAAGAAAAGCTGGTTTACGATGGCCGAATCATTTTTGAAACGATTACCAAAAAAGAGATTTCAAGTGAGATTTTGGTTCGTTACGATAATTTTGCCCAAGGTGGAAAAAAGCCTCTCGTTTCCGTCTCAGCTAATCAATCCGTTTTGTCGCAATACCAAGACTTTGCTACTAAAAATAAAGAACGTGAGAAGTGTTTAAAACTCATTAAAGCGATAAAAAATTCGCTTCGTGCCCCTTTCGTTTTTGAACCTAACCCAAAACTTATGCGTCAATATGAACGAGTGGGCAATCGTGTACTCGCCAAAGACGGTGCCAATCTGTCTGCCGTTTTGTATGCCTTAGCTCAAAACAATTCTGAACAACACATTTTGGACCGATTACTGGGTTGGATAAAGCCCTTATCTGATCAATCATACCAAGCTTTTGATTTTGATTTGACTAAATACCATAACGTTATGTTTGGCTTAAAAGAAGGCCATGACAAACAATCAGTGGGTGCCAATCTGTTATCGGATGGAACACTGCGTCATTTAGCCATGTTGACGGCCCTTGAAACGGTAGAAGCTTCTTCGCTGGTGGTGATTGAAGAATTTGACAATGGCTTACACGCCAGTCGGGTTGAGTTGCTAGTCAAAGCGATTGGGGATGTTTGTCAACGTCGCAACCTGAAGGTTTTGGTGACGACTCATAATCCAGCAACGCTCAATCTCCTCGAACGGCCGATAGAACAACTGGATGGCTTAGTCTTATGCACTTGGGACGATGCCAAACAAGCCTCCAAATTGACCCGATTATTTGACTTGCCACGTTTTGAGGCTTTTCTTGAAAAAGGACAACTGGGAGATTTGGTGACACATCGCCTCAGTTGCTAAAACTCGCTCGTTTGTAGTAGGCGATTTATCGCCCTTAAAACAATTCGACAACCTGGCCCACTTTTGAGCGTTTGTTTGTAGTAGGCGATTTATCGCCCTTAAATTCGACAACCTGGCCCACTTTTGAGCCTTTGTTTGTAGTAGGCGATTTATCGCCCTTAAAACTAAGGCTTGTCAATTCGACAACCTGGCCCACTTTTGAGCGTTTGTTTGTAGTAGGCGATTTATCGCCCTTAAAACGACAACCTGGCCCACTTTTGATGTTCGTTTGTAAGTACTGAAGCAAAAATAAACCGGTATTTTCATTGAATATCCCCCTTTAACTTCGGTGCTTTATGAATTCTTTCATACCTGAAAACTTGTGCTTCAGTACTTACAAACTCAGGCGCTAAAACACCTACTACAAACTTAGGCGCTAAACAAATACTACAAACTTAGGCGCTAAAGCACCTACTACAAACGCAAGGCGCTAAAACACCTACTACAAACTTAGGCGCTAAACAAATACTACAAACGCAAGGCGCTAAACAAATACTACAAACGCAAGGCGCTAAAGCACCTACTACAAACGCAAGGCGCTAAACAAATACTACAAACGCAAGGCGCTAAAGCACCTACTACAAACGCAAGGCGCTAAAGCACCTACTACAAACGCAAGGCGCTAAAGCACCTACTACAAACTAAGGCGCTAAAGCACCTACTACAAACGCAAGGCGCTAACTACAAACATTAATTACTACAAACCGTTATTCTATAATCTCTTTCCACCAGTGCATGACTTGTTGTCGCTGTTCAGCAAATTTATTATTGTCTACCTGCGCTGGCTGGTTTTGCAAAGCTAAGCGATGTGTTTCTGCTCGGTAAGTCCGAAACGCGTCGCCCAATTGGCGACAGGCTGTTTCTTCAAGGAGTCCATGCTTGGCGAACAGGTGTAATAGTGGCAACATTCCAGTGGTATCCAGTAAGTTTGGATAATCGGCCGCCCCGCGTAGTACCGCATATTGAATGATAAATTCAATGTTCGCGATACCACCGTGCCCTTGTTTTAAATCAAAAATACCGTCATCAGTAAAGGGCGGTTTAGTCGGCTTGCTTTTGTCCAAGTTAACGCGCATCTTGTCTCGCATTTCGCAGACGTCTTGTTTTAAGGTGTCTGGATCGCGGCGTTGGCTGAGAATGTCGCGGCGGATTTTTTCAAACCGAGCTTGGCTGTCAGGATTTCCAGCAATGATTCTGGCACGCACTAAGGCTTGATGTTCCCATGTCCAAGCATTTTGTTCTTGGTAACTGGTAAAGGCATCGAAGCTGCTGACTAACATGCCCGAGGCACCGCCGGGGCGTAATCGGGAGTCAACTTCATATAAAATACCGGCCGGCGTATTGATGGTGAGAATGTGGATAATGCGTTGCGCTAAGCGTGCAAAAAAGACTTGATTATCCAGTTGCTTGTCACCGTCAGTGAATGCTGCTGTACCGCAACTGTCATGTAAAAACACAATATCTAAATCAGAGCCATAACTGAGTTCTATACCACCGGCTTTGCCATAAGCGATAATAGCGAGTTCGGCCGGGCGATTGTCGCCCTGATCGTTGCAGCGCGGTTGCCCATATTTTGGGGTAAGATAGTCACGCGCCATGACTAAAGCGTGTCGGACTAAAGTGTCTGCGATGGCGGCTAGGTAATCGCTGGCATCGGGGGCACTCATATTGCCCGACAATTCGGCCGCCGCGACATGCAGAACCTGAGAGCGTTTGAATTGGCGCAAGCTGTCCATCTGCATGTCCAAATCCTCTTTTGGCAAGTGTGCTAGTTGCGCTTGTAGGGCGTTATCTAGTTCATCCGGTTTGAGTGGATCGTACAAGCGGCGTGGATCGATGAGTTCATCTAATAACAGTGGATAGCGAGTCAGTTGTTCGGCAATCCAAGCACTGTCGGCACATAAACGCACCAGTTGTTTTAAAACCACCGGGCGTTCTATCAATAGAGCGAGATAAACACCGCGTTGTGCTACCGATTCAATGAATTTCAAGGTACGATGTATGGCATCATCTGGGCTTCGCTGCTCAATAGCGGCCGTGATGACTAAAGGAATCAACGTGTCCAACCTTTGCCGTCCACGTTGTGTGAGTTTTTTTACCGTTCGTGATTCAAGCAGTTGTTGTAGATGCGCTAACACTTCGGCGGCATTCTGAAAATCGGCCTTTAACAACAATTCTGCTTCTTCTTTGTTATCTAAACCGCCACTCCATAGCGTTTGCCAACGGTTCGATTCGATGGATTGCAAGGATTCGATGGGTTTGGGTAGTGTCGGTTCGGGTGCAATGACTTGTTCAAACTCTAGGTGGACTTGCTGGTGATGCTGGAGTAGTTGGGCAAGAAAGTGACTCCAGTCAGAAAATCCCATACTATAGGCTAATCGAGTTTGATTGAGTTCATCCTCTGGCAAGGTTTGCGTTTGGCGATCTTCAATGGCTTGTAAATGGTTTTCGGTGAGGCGCAAAAAGTGGTAGGCCTCGCGCAAACGGGTAACGACTTCGCTGGGCAGAAGTTGGTATTTTTCTATCTGCGCCAAGGTGGTGAGTAAATGCCGTTGCTGTAAAGCCGGTTGCCGTCCACCGCGTATCAATTGAAACACTTGACAAACAAATTCGATTTCACGAATGCCGCCCGGCCCTAATTTAATATTATTATTGAGGCCTTTGCGACTGGTTTCTTGGTCAATCATGGCTTTCATGTTGCGTAAGGCTTCAAAGGCATTGAAGTCTAAGTAGCGACGATAGACAAACGGGCGCAAGGTTTTGAGTAGCGATTCGCCAGCCGGTTTATCTCCCGCGGCTACCCGCGCTTTTACCTGCGCGTAACGTTCCCAATCGCGGGCATGGGCTTGATAATAGTCTTCCATGGCGGAAAAGCTGATTGCCAATGGGCCGGCGTCACCAAACGGCCGTAGGCGCATATCAACGCGAAAGACAAATCCGTCGGCGGTGATATTATTCAAAACTTGTATCAGTTTTTGCCCTAAGCGCAGAAAAAATTCTTGATTGGTGCGTGGACGTTTGACGCCCTTGGTTTCGCCTTGTTCAGGATAGCTAAAAATCAGATCGATGTCGGAGGAGAAATTTAATTCTTGTCCACCGAGTTTGCCGAGTGCCAGTACCACCAGATGTTGTGGAATGCCATTGCTATCACAGGGCGTACCGAATTGAGCGGTTAGGTGCTGATAAACCCATGTCAGGGCGCCATCTAGCATGGCATCCGATAAATCTGATAATGATTTTAAGCTTTCTTCCAAAGAAGCCCAGCCCGCTAAATCGCGCCAAGCGATGCGTAGCATTTCGCGGCGGCGGTATAAGCGCAAGGCTTGCATCAAACTCACTTCGTCTTTGGCTTCAAGCAACAGGTTAGCCAGTGGCTGCGAATAATTACTGGGAACATTCAATAAGTCGCCACTATCAATCAAGTCGTTGAGCAAGGCGGGATGTTGTACGCAGTTTTTAGCCACAAAGAGGCTACATGCCCATATTTTTGGTAAACTATCAAAAATTTGAGGCGCTTGCGCTAAATGGGCAATCTCGTCAGCACTGGCGTTGGTTTGGTAATCTTGCCACAAGCTGCTGACTTCTGGTTGTAGTAATGGGGGTAGGGTAGAAAACGTTTCGGAGATGTTCATAAATAAAAAGGCTGTTATGGTACATGAGTAAGTATTAATATTTTTCTGATTATTTTAAGCTATTCAAGTATAATAAAAAAAGTCTATTTAATCAAATAAACTTAGTGTCTCTATAGCTTTAGTGGTACCTGTGAAATTAAGTACAACGAATTACGCTAGTACAACGAATTACGCTAGTACAACGAATTACGTGGATAAACGAATTTAGTGCAACGAATTACGCGGATAGACGAATTTAGTGCAACGAATTACGCGGATAGACGAATTGAGTACAACTCATTACGCTAGTACAACGAATTACGCGGATAGACGAATTTAGTGCAACGAATTACGCGGATAGACGAATTGAGTACAACTCATTACGCTAGTACAACGAATTACGCGGATAAACGAATTTAGTACAACGAATTACGCGGATAAACGAATTAATAGTTAATGATTAATGATTAATGATTAATTGTTAATTCTTGGACGTCTGTGATTTATCGATGACTCCTACAATTAAGTACAACGAATTACGCGGATAAACGAATTAATAGTTAATGATTAATGATTAATGATTAATTGTTAATTCTCCCTTTGGGGAAAATTCTATCTCGCCTCTGTCAATGCGCCGGGGGGTTCGCTTGTAGTAGGCGATTTATCGCCTAGCCGTGAGCCAATCCCTAATGTTGTACAAGGATTGCATTAAAGCCACGGATAAATTTTTCACGATCACGTTTGTAGTAGGCGATTTATCGCCTAACCGCGAGCTAATCCCTAATGTTGTACAAGGATTGCATTAAAGCCACGGATTGAATTTTTATGTCCACGAATTCCACAACATGGCCCACTTTTTCATGTTTGTCTCGTCTTTCATAAAAATCGGACTCCAATATTTATTACAGATGTCCAAGATAAATCTTGGACTCCGGATGATTTAGACATCCAAGATAAATCTTGGACTCCGGATGATTTAGTGTTACCCAGTCTCAAACGCTTTTGAACCTAAAGCAAAAGGATTAGGTGGGCACCTCTTCAAAAAATATGCCTACACGAATGAGTTCAGAGGCGACCTGCTCATAACTAAATGGCTCATTAACAACAACATTCCTTTCAAACATTCTTCTGACCATACCAACGTAGTTTTTAACGAAGGTTGGAAGGTCTTCTCCCTCTTTGAAAGAGCCGAAAAAGCCATTTTGCAATTTTCCAAAAATGTCTTCGTAGGTTTCACCTTCGTACAAAACGCCGGTCATTAGCTTGATGCGTAACATTAGTTTCTCCAATCCAATAAAATGAGTACCAGTCATTTCGTGTTATCTATTCAGATAATATTGGGTGACATCAAAGTTTAGGTTGGCCTCCAAAACCGTGAAGGCTTTTTGAGGGCCAACAAAGAACAACGTTTCTGGGTCGATTTTGGACGCACCATGAGCGGTTTCCACCAAGGCCATCTGGAGTGCAATCCAGTTGACGATTTCGGCATAATCGAGAGTCCCATGATGGCTTCTAATCTCAACGGTACCACAACTCAATGTGGGAAAGAGATTGAGTTTATGAAACATGGAAGCTGCTATCAGCTTGTCCATGGTTTGTCGCTCAGCTTCATCAAGAAACTGAAAACTTCTCGAAACGAGAGAGGCTCGGCCTGTGTCAGTCCAAATAGCCGTTTCTTGACTGGTTTCTAAGTCAATCAGTTCTGAGTAGAACTGGTTGAGATTGGATTTGCAGTAGATGTTGCCACGGCGACGTTCCGGATGAACTAGATAATCAAAACTATCTTCTAAGTTTAATTGTAACTTAAGAATATTTTTTATTTGCGAGGCCTCAAAGTCGTTTCTGATTTCAATGTGGACGTGTAATCCACATTCATCATCAATAAGTGCATTGAACTTGTTGAGTAGTTCGATGATGAGGGCTAATTCCGATAAGGAAGATTCGCCTTGTAGGATCCGAGAACTCATCTCGAATCCTACCGAGCAGTCGTCGTTTGTCACGCTCGAGTCAGTGGTGAGTTTCCAGTCCAAAACCTCGTTGTATGGGCGGGATGTGCCCCAATCTGGAATTTCCCGTGGATCGATCCACAGAGAAAGTCCAAGTTTGGAACTGGTGATGGCAATTGGCTCGATAGCTTCCCACGTTGGAAAGAAAAACTCTATCTCTACTCCAAATTGTCTTTTTGAGGTAAAATAATTAAACATTTGCTAAACTCCTTACCAGAGTTTGGTTTGGTGAGAGATACCAAGGTCGTTGTACCTTGGTATCTCGTGCTAAGTTAACATTTTAACGATGAAGAAAAGGTTATCATAATAACTCGAAAAGTTACAAGGATTGCATATAAGCCACGGATAAAATTTTTACGTTCACGTCGTTCACGTTTGTAGTAGGTTTGTAATCGCCTAGCCGCGAGTCAATTCCTAATGTTGTACAAGGATTGCATTAAAGCCACGGATAAAAAAATCAGTGCTATCAATTCCACAACATGGCCCACTTTTTGACGTTTGTCTCGTCTTTCAGAAAAACGTTAAGATTTATCACAGACGTCCAAGATAAATCTTGGACTCCCCATCGCTATCAATTCTAGAATCTGGCCCACTTTTTATACAAGGATTGCATTAAAGCCACGGATTTATTTTTCATGTCCACGAATTCCACAACATGGCCCACTTTTTGACGTTTGTCTCATCTTTCAGAAAAACGTTAAGATTTATCACAGACGTCCAAGATAAATCTTGGACTCCGGACTTTTAGACGTCCAAGATAAATCTTGGACTCCGGATGAATCGAGAAAACCCTAAGCCCATCAGTCAAATAAATCGGCCCTATTGGCTATTTATTAACCTTTCAGTACCTTTGGAGGCGATAGATTCAAAACAGTCATCCAGTGATAAAAACAGTTTCCAGCGATCTTGCCCAAGCCTTTTCGCTATTTCATCAATCACCTTTAGTTCTAACTCTTCTATTCGCTTTCCTTTCCAAAGTTGGTCTGCTAATGCGACTAAATGTTCTTCTAATGAACAGGGTATTTGTTGCCAGCGGGCGTGTGAGAGGCAAAATATAGCAATCTTTTTTTGTACGCCATTTTCAATTAATAATTGTTCTCCCGCCGGCTCATGTTGATGGCCCGGCTCATTGAGTTCATTCGGATAACGTCTTTTTCCTGCATCATGTAGGGCAGTGCCTAACCTAACCAAATTGGAGTCCATTTCCACGCCCAGTTGCTCAACCGCTTTTAATAAGACTTCAATGGCTTCACCAACCAGTGATCAGTCTTTTTTCAGCCCCAAGCTGTTCAAGTAGCTGGTACGCTTCTTGTTGGTTTTTAATCATTTTAGAGTTCGTGGGTTTCAACATTGTTTAAGTTGGCTTTCACCTAACTTAAACAATTGTAGACGAGGAATCTTGGACTCCGGAGGATTTAGACGTCCAAGATAAATCTTGGACTCCGGAGGATTTAGACGTCCAAGATAAATCTTGGATTCCGGACGAATTTGTTAGGCAAATTGAGCGAGATATTGCGCTATTGGTTTATGGTGATGTGTTTCCATAATTTCTAAGCGGCAAACGGTGTTAGCGATGCTAAAGATGCCTTTCGCGCTTTCACACGTTTTTTCTTCGACGGCGTTGTCTCCAGAGTATAGGACTTTTTGTAAGGCTAAACCCATTTCGGTGCGTTTTTCTGGTAGCCCGGTTTTTTTCCAACTGGAGAGTGCGTGTGTTTTGCCTTGTTCTCCTAAGTCGTAAAAGCGTTTGACTAAGCATTCTTTGAGTGGGTTGATACCTAATTGCTCCGTTAAACGGGTTATGATTTGTTTGTCCGTTTGTGGAGTTTCAGGGAGTCGGTTAAGCAGGTTTGGTGGCAAAAATTCGGCCAATGTTTCTCCATTGACTTGCCCCAAGATGATGTCTTCATCAACCATTTGTTCATAGTCTGGGCGGATATCGGCGCCGGTTCTGAGACTCAGTTGAGTTAAGGCCATCGCTTCGCTACGATGGCCGCTAATGCCAAACCCTGACAATAAATGGTCAAGCATGTCATGGATTAGAACGGAAGTAGGAATTTTCGCGCCGGTTTCTCTGGTGCTGGCAATAATGGCTGGATCACCAATTGAGACATCAAGTTTCCAGCCTCTGGCGCCAAAACCATCATTCCATGTTTTTTGATAGGTCGCGGCAATATGTACTCCTTCTTTATTAATACTGAGATGATTCTCGGAATAATCGTACAAATCAATAAAAGCATTAATTGACATTGTGTGACTCCGGTGGTTGAATTGGATAAGTACATCGAATGACGTGGATAAGTACATCGAATTACGTGGATAAGTACATCGAATTACGCGGATAAACGAATTAGTACAGCGAAACTTCGTTTTGGAACGCAAAACTATTCGCTGTACTTACAGGCTAATACGTTTATCCGCGCTTGTGTCGTTGTTAATTCGTTTATCCGCGTAATTCGTTGTACTTAATGCGTAATTAGTTGTACTTAATTTCTCGCGGCACTTACCGGCTAATTCGTTTATCCGCGCTTGTGTCGTTGTTAATTCGTTTATCCGCGTAATTCGTTGTACATAATGCGTAATTAGTTGTACTTAATTTGTCGCGGCACTTACCGGCTAATTCGTTTATCCGCGCTTGTGTCGTTGTTAATTCGTTTATCCGCGTAATTCGTTGTACTTAATGCCTAATTAGTTGTACTTAATTTCTCGCGGCACTTAGCGACTAATTCGTTTATCCGCGTAATTCGTTGTACTTAATGCCTAATTCGTTGTACTTAATTTCTCGCGGCACTTAGCGGCTAATTCGTTTATCCGCGCAATAGGCGTTCCAGAACGAAGTTTCGTTGTACTTAATTAGGTTTATTTTTTTTAATAGCTGCACGGGTACTTACAAACTTATAGCATTTCCCGATTTGGTTAAATACTATTATCTCGCTCCGCTCGTTACTGCGTTTCACCCCTATCGGGGTTGTTTGGGTGTGTTAATTCATCCCCCAGGTTTCACCTGGGGCTATTCAAATTCAACCCCTACGGGGTTGAAGAATTGTTTATATTGAGTGTTATTGATTTGTATTTCAGTCAATCGGGAAATGCTATAGGCGCTAAAGCGCCTACTACAAACTTAGGCAAAAAAAAACCTCCAAGGTTTATCTATCAAACCTCGGAGGTTTTGTAACACTATCAAATTACTCAACTACAAACAATATCTACTCAACTACAAACAATATCTGCCGATCGCCGTTGGGATAAATCAACACCACATCCTCTATCCCATCGCCATTAACATCTGGATTCGGTTCAACTTGGAGCGTGTCTGTCGAGGACTCGCCTTGAGTCACGACATAATCCACCACGCCACGATAAGTTTGGTTACCCAGTCTGAAGTTGACCAATCCGTTGGCTTCTATGCTGACAGCCTTAGCAGCCAAATACAACGCTTCTGGTTGAGCGACGGCCGGATAAAGAGATTGCTCACTGCGTTTGCCCTCACTATCAGTAAACACCAGAGAGACCGAAATTAACCCGGCCACATAAGGCGATTCGCCAAACTTAAGGCCCGTTCCCGTGTCCGTATCAGATTCCCGTTCAATAGATAACCAATCCGGGCGAGCACTGAACCAGACACCATCAGGCGCCGGTACTTGCAGATTGCCATTGGTTTGTACCGTGAAATCAGAAACACCCAAGGCCGTCAAGGCCGACTGTAACGCGCTCGGCACTTGCACCGCCGGTTGTGTCAACACTTCTAAGCCAGTATCGGTGATAAATAGCACACGTTGTGTCTCTTGCACTTCTAAGTCAGCAGAGGCCGTCGCCTTTTTGACTGACACTGGTAATACCGCAAAGCGGACTTTATCGACGCTCAATTCCAGATGGCTTAATTCAGCATCTTGTCTGATTACCCAAGCTTTCTTTTTAAGATCAGGTAATTCGTTAATAGCCGACAATATGCCGTCACTCGGTTCTAACACATCGGCCGATAAGTCAGCACGCTTAGGATAGCTGACGCCTTCTATCTCGTCTATTGATAAATCAGGTAACAGATCAATCAGTTCGACGCCGGCGGGTATATCAGCACGGCGAGTAAAGCGTACGCCTTCTCCCAGTTTGACGTCTTTAGGCAATTGCACATTGTCACCAATAATCACGTTGGACAATCGGCTGTCCGATTTGATTCGGACGTTTCTCAATAAAGCCGGGGCATTGGCATCGCCGCTGATTCCACCTTGCAGGGCTCCACCGGTAATGCTGGTGTTTGCCGCGAGGCGGACATCTATAAAGACACCGTCCACTTGACTGTTGTTGGTGATAGCGCCTGACAATTCTCCGCCTTCTACCGAAGCCCCAACAAACTCAATGTCAACAAGGGTGCCTTTATTAACGATGTAGCCACTCAGTTTACCACCACGTAGCACGGTACCATATTCCACCGTGGCTTGGGAAACAAGGCCCTTATTGGTGATAGTACCCTCGAATGTGCCTCCCGAAACATTGGCACTGGATTCAAGGGTAGCGTTTCTTAAAACTCTCCCACGGTTGTTACACGCCTGATCAATGGTACCGCTGGACGGGCAAATGGCTATCTTATCAGTTGTGTCGGCCTTAGAACCGGTGAGACTCACCTCTGCGGTAGCCACAATGGTTGAATCCGCCTGCGATGTGGCGGTGACGGTGATAACATTCGTCGCTCCAAGTGTCGAAGGTAGCGTGACGTTTAGCCACAACTCAAAACGCGCTAACCCGTTGATTTGCTTGGCTGTTGGTAACTCTGTCATGGGCCAGCCAGCCGAATCGGTGACGCTGAGGGTATAGGTATCCGCTTCCAGCCCGGTGTTAGCCAGCGTGAATCCCACCGGCACGATGGCCCCGGCTGGCTCTGTCAAGCTACTTGGGCCGGTCAACGTGACACTGCGTAACGGTTTGGTCGGTTTTGTCTCAATGTTGCCGGCCGTGATGACATCAGACAGTTTTACACCTGGATCCAGCAAGATTTGAGAACTATCAGCAAAGATAACCACTTCACTGGCCTCCAGTATGGTGCTATTAATACCTCTTAAGTCAAGAACACCGCCTTCACCAACGGCTAGGGTGACCGTTTTGGTGACGCTAATGGCTTTTTTACCGGCCAACTGGCTGAGATTAATCGTGCCATCATCAGCCGTCGCGTGGATAGTCACATTGGCACTCTCATCCACCGCCGTCTCAACACCCGGCAAGTTTGTGATACCCGGATCAATGTTCACACGACCACTTGGTTTTTTGGTGACAGAGACTTGCACTTGTTTCGTGGCGAGCGCTTCTGGATCGTTCTGCGAAACGGCCGTCACGGTAATCATATCTTTTTCAGCAGACGTTGACGGCAACGTCACGTTTAGCACCAAATCGACACTTTGGAGCGCCTCAACTTCAAGGGTAGGTGGTAATTGGCCCAAACTCCAACCGGCGGTGTCAGTCACACTGATACTGTAGCTATCGGTTTCGGTACCGGTGTTAGTCAGCGTTATGTTGACGGGCAAAACCGCATCGGGTTCTCCTATAGAGGCACTGGTGCCGACGAGGGAAACATCACGCAAGATTTTGCTGGGGCCTGTCACAATGTTGGGCGCATCAATGATATCAGATAGGGCCACTTCTTCATCCAACACGATCTTGTCAGCAAAGACATTAACTTGGCCTTCTTCGGTCTTAAAGAGGGTACCCGTGCTGCCTTGCATATCAATCACACCGCCTTCGCCTACGGATAAAGTGATGTTGCCGCTGGCCGTTATAACCGTGCCGCTGATATTGCTCAGATCCAGCGTCCAGTCTTTTCCACCGTAGATAGTCACATCACCCCCTTCAATCTTGGTGTTGGCTCCCGATAAGTCAATGACATTCGGTTCAATTCTCACCCAGCCGTCACGGCCATTGAAGCGGCATTGGGTTCCACCGTCGCCCGCGCGGTGGTGGCCGCCACTGAGATGGACATTGGGCAACGAAACTATCCATAAATTGCCACCTCGGCCACCTATTTGGGTGCCAGTGGCACTGGGATTGCAGTCGCCGCCGTCGCCGGCAAACGCTTTAGCGCCATTAGTATTATATAAGTGACCGCGGCCACCCAGTTTACCCCAGATTTGGGTTAAACCGCCTCGACCGCCTTCGCCAGTGCCTGTGCCTAAAATATCGCCACCATGACCGGCTTTAATGGCATTCTTGTTGGTCGTATTGCGGCCCAGTACGATGGCATTGCCGCCCGGCGCACCATATTGGGAACCGTTTCCGCCGTTGCCCGCTATGATTTCGCCTTTATTTAAAATCGGGCTGCCTGAGGAATATGAGTACCACCACCAATCGCCGGCTTTCCCCCGCTTTTTGATGTTTGTCCCGGTCTTCAGGATGACGCTGGCACCCGGATAGGCACAATTGCCTGTTCCAATTTGTGCCTTGCTGCATGAAAGCCCACTGGCTTCATGGTAACTACCCATGCCCCAAATTTTGCCGCTGTTTTCAAGGTAATCAGTGGCTTGTATTTCCAACGGTCTGCCCGGCTCTATATTCTCGCCCTGAAGACTCGTCAGCTTGCCACCTTCTTCAATGCACAGCGTCTTCACTTTGGCAAACGGAATGCCGATTATCTCGTGGCCGGCGTTAATCCGCACCACATCATCTTCTCTAGGACGGTTGGGGGTGATAAATTCGCCCGGTTGGATATTAGCAAGCCGTCTCCAAGCGTTAGTAGGCCCTTCAAAAACCCATTGCCCATTGACATAGACAAGCTTGGCCCAATTACCCGATTCTCTGGTTTCAATCGTGATACTGGCATCGGAACAATCCTCAGGTTCTTCTGCTGTTCCAGTCAACGGCACTTCTACCGTAGTGGCATTGGAAGCGATACTCAAATTGGCTTGCTTGTTACCAGTAGAAGTGGGCATGAATTGGACGTTGTAAATATAGCACTGCTCCGAGGGATACAAAAACTTCTTGTAGTAACAGTTCCACCGGTTGGGCTTAAACTCGGCAGCATTCGCGCCAGTCATACCAATCTTACCAAACTTCAGATTGACGTTACCAGTATTGGTGACGGTCAATCTAGGAGAGGTGTAAGGGCCACGACCCACAATTGCCGTGCCAAAGTCATGGGAACTGGGAGAGACAGTGATGTTCGGCTGGCCTGGCGGATTAACCGCTATGGCCTGCAACGCGATGGTTTTAACGCTGGTATCGCTGAATGTCAAAGTCAGTTCAGCACGCTTAGTGCCGGCTGAGGTCGGTGAAAATTCTGTGAGAAACCAGCAGGATGAGTAGGAGGTATTTCGCCATATACCGCGATAGCAACGCTTGTTCTTGATGCTGAATTCAGCCGCGTCGTCACCGGTCACCGTGATAGTGTCTATCTTAAGCGCACCACAACCTCTCGCCCAACTGTAAACACTCTGGTACTGAGACGTAGTAGAACTGCCAACCAGTTCGGTGCCAAAGTTAGGTGTCCGTGGCCAATATCCAAAGTACTGTCGGGAATTTCCTTGGCACCAACCAAGGCCTTTACCTGTCAACTCCACAGTCACGGTTGGTGTTTCAGGGTCATTAGAAGGTATGGAGAGGGTCAGTGTTTTGGTGCCCAAGGATTGTGGCGCAAAGCGAATCGAAAGAGAGCAACTTTCAGACGGCGCCACAGTCTGGTTGGAACAGGCGTGAGCTAGGAGTTCAAAGTCATCCTGATCTCCAGAGAGCGTGATTTGGCCGACAGCGAGAGGCGCATTGCCGATATTTGAGAGGGTAATGGGTTGAGGCGGTGAGGCACTGCCCACTTTAATATCGTCAAAAGTATCAGAGAGCGGTTTGACTTCGATCTCCGGTATAGGAGGCGCAATACCATCACCTGTCAACGACACCTCTACGCTTGGCGTATCCGGATCATTGGAAGGTATAGAAAGGGTTGCCGTCTTGGCACCCAAGGAGTGTGGCGCAAAGCGAATATCTAGAGAACAACTGTTAGACGGGGCCACATTCTGGTTGGAACAGGTGTGAGCAAGGAGCTCAAAATCATCCTGATCCCCGGAAAGGCTGATTTGCCCGACAGCGAGAGGCGCATTGCCGAGATTTGAGAGGCTAGTGTTTTTGTCTGGCGAAACCTGGCCCACGATAATATCGTCAAAATCCAGGGCGAGCGGGTTGACTTCGATGTTTGGCGCAATACCATTACCCGTCAACTCAACCGTCACGGTGGGCGTATCAGGGTCATTGGAAGGTATAGAGAGGGTTGCCGTCTTGGTACCGGTGGCTTGTGGCGCAAAGCGAATCTCCATCAGGCAACTTTCTTCCGGCCCCACTTCGGTGTTGGAACAGGCGTGAGCTAGGAGTTCAAAGTCATCCTGATCTCCGGAGAGACTGATTTGCCCGACAGCCAGAGGCGCATTGCCGATACTTGAGAGGCTAATGTTTTTGGCTGGCGAAACCGTGCCCACCATAATCTCGCCAAAATTCTCCGCTATCGGTTTGACATCGATATTCGGCGTAGAATGTGCAATACTATTACCCGTCAACGACACATTCACCGTGGGCGTATCAGGGTCATTGGAAGGTATAGAAAGGGTTGCCGTCTTGGCACCCAAGGATTGTGGCGCAAAGCGAATCGAAAGAGAGCAACTTTCAGATGGGGCCACATTCTGGTTGGAACAGGCGTGAGCCAGAAGCTCAAAATCCTCGCCAGAGAGCGTGATTTGGCCGACAGCAAGCGGCTGGTTGCCGAGATTTGAGAGGCTAATGTTTTTGTCTGGCGAAGCCTGGCCCACTATAATATCGCCAACATCTAAGCCGAGCGGTTTGACATCGATATTCGGTGCTGGCGGCGCAATACCGTTACCTTTCAATAACATCTCCAATGGAGAGAGATTAGGACTCGTAAAAGGTATGGAGAGCGTGGCCTGCGCGGCCCCGCCTGCGTTTGGCTGAAACTGCGTTTCCAGTGTGCAGGCGGTCGCTGGCTCTATCGTCGTATTAGAGCAGATATCAGACAGGATAAAATCCTCATCCCCAGAGAGTGTGATTTGCCCTATTGGTAGCGCCATGTCGCCGCCTGATAGGGTAATGGTGTGTGGGATTGAAGTCCGGCCAACATCGAGGTTTCCAAAATCGTGAAATGAGAGTGTGGCCTCGGTTGGAATAATGCCCGTGCCTTTTAACGGCGCTATCAACGGCGCACCCGGATTACCCGAGGCATCGTAATAAGGTATAACAACGGTTGTTGTACTTTCCCCATTGGAGATGGGTATAAATTCCATCGCAAATTGGCATTCTCCGCCGGGAGAAAGTAGGCTGCCAGCGCAATTTGAATTGACGATGAAGTCCGTGGAAGCCATCACGTTTCCAACGGCATCCGTGGTGATGGCATCGACTGACTCAATGATGCCTAACTGGAGAGTCGTCTCACCTGTGTTTGAGACAATAAATTGTTGCGCGGCCGAACTGCCAGCCGTGACGCTCCC